>Ga0123352_10004692_pt1 | contig 20227 bp, 14 predicted proteins | sample TergutLab28metaG_FD_89700 | JGI IMG/M metagenome (GOLD analysis project Ga0123352, IMG submission 89700) | Labiotermes labralis P1 segment gut microbial communities from Petit-Saut dam, French Guiana - Lab288 P1 | ecosystem: Host-associated > Arthropoda: Insects > Digestive system > Gut ...
GAGAAAAAACGGAGAATATATACCACGTTTAAAATATTCAGTATCTGTATTTGTTGAATAAATATATAAAATGCAACTTTAGAGGTTAGCGGTGAGGTACGACCACTATAGTTGACATTAGGCTTCAAAAGGTTAACGTCACTTTGAATATTATCCTATCATCTACGCCTAGGTCTTACAAGTGGTCCTTTTGTTAAGGTTTCCCCACCGCACATCTGTACACACTTCCCTTCTCCTGCCTAAGTGCCACACGCTACATCCATCTCATTCTCTTCGATTTGATCAACCAAATACTGTTTAACGAGTAAAAATAATTAAGCCCCTCTAAGCCTCCGTCCCTCTTAGCCCCACATACTCCCTAACACCCTCAGCTGTCCCTCCACACTCCATCAATCTTCACAGATGTACAACAACATGGACACAGCACTGTGAAGTCTGTGCAGATCTGTACAACAATCAATGACTTGCATCAGACGCACAAACCGCATTTCAGCGTAGAGAATGGGAGAGGTTTTGGAGACTTTTAAAATCTGTATTGCAAAGAAACACCCTGATACAACTACAGACAGCAGTCTGTGACTGCAGGTCATTACAATGACAGAAGAACACTGCTTATTTTGCAACACTATCACAAAATAAAGGCCTGGTGTGGCAACAAGCCCTTCTGCACCCAACGTCCGTCCGTACGACTTGGGCAAACTTGAAGTCTAACAAAGTTGCACCAAACACACGAACTGAGCATATCCAAAAATTAGGAAGCCGAATGACACGTGCATAGGATACGATTATTACCGCATTAAATTGCAGGAAACAAGTTGTATAAACCACACAAACAACACACGTCTGGTTGTAGGGTTTTAGCACCAACAGGATACAATATCAAACACGATAAAATGGTGTTAACGACCCATCGCGTTACGTTGTTGAAAAAGAACTTGAGATATGTGCTCTTCTGGGTTATTATGCAGCGTATATTGAAAACAGAACTTTGTGTAAGTATTTCAGCCCTACATGACGATATACAGCAGAGCCTACGATACAAACAGATGCACATGTGTTGGGAAAAAGCAATGATAACTGATGAAGACACACAGATCACTCCGCCAACCTGGTATTACCAAAAAAATAATTAGTTCAGGTGTCATTAATAGCAAAAGAGAAATGGCAAATAACAATAAAACTCACAAGTATATCAAATAAGCATATGAGATTAACAACAAATATCATGTGGAACATGTGACAGTAGTAGCAAGCACAACAACAGCAACTGCACAACAGTCTGCAACTTCTAACCTCGCAGACACAACTCCAAGAACAGGAGATCTTGGAACATGTCACACTGTCCACAAACTTCTGACTTCAAAAATAATTGCCAGTAACATTTCAAATTACTTTGGCAAACGGCATAATTGTAAATTAACAAGTGTAACACTTGAGGAAAAACAAGGGAAACAAAAATAAGTACCAAAACAACATTTTGTTCAACAAACAACTGTCAATTGGCTCACAAGACAAACTCTCTTACAAACACTTCCACATATTAGGGGGGAAAAAATATATTAATTCACGAATACAGAAGAGTGTCCAGATTACATGCTAGGTGTTGGCATGCAAGTGAAGGGCCTAGCTGGTTCGGAGAGTAGCTTGTACCTCTTTCAATGATGCCCACAGTGGCTGAAACTGTAGACGGTACTGCCAACAGAAAAAATGATTTTAAACGGGTATAATGTTGCCTGACTGTTCCAAGGTGAGCCAAACAGTGTGTACAGTGGTAGGCACTCCAAGGTGAGCCTAACAGCTGTGTACAGTGGTAGGCACTCCAAGGTGAGCCTAACAGTGTACAGTGGTAGGCACACTAAGGTGAGCCTAACAGTGTGTACAATGGTAGGCATTCCAAGGTAAGCCTAACAGTGTGTACAGCGGTAGGCACTCCAAGGTGAGCCCAACAGTGTGTACAGTAGTAGGCACTCCAAGGTGAGCTTAACAGTGTGTACAGTGGTAGGCACACCAAGGTAAGCCCAACAGTGTGTACAGTGGTAGGCACACCAAGGTAAGCCTAACAGTGTGTACAGTGGTAGGCACACCAAGGTAAGCCTAACAGTGTGTACAATGGTAGGCATTCCAAGGTGAGCCTAACAGTGTGTAGAGCGGTAGGCACTCCAAGGTGAGCCCAACAGTGTGTACAGTAGTAGGCACTCCAAGGTGAGCTTAACAGTGTGTACAGTCGTAGGTACTCCAAGGTGAGCCCAACAGTGTGTACAGTCGTAGGTACTCCAAGGTGAGCCCAACAGTGTGTACAGTGGTAGGCACTCCAAGGTGAGCCTAACAGTGTGTACAATGGCAGGCACTCCAAGGTTAGCCTAACAGCTGTGTACAGTGGTAGGAACTCCAAGGTGAGCCTAAGAGTGTGTACAGTGGTAGGCACTTCAAGGTGAGCCTAAAAGCTGTGTACAGTGGTAGGCACTCCAAGGTGAGCCTAACAGTGTGTACAGCAGTAGGCACTCATTCTGCAAGTCATTTTCAATTAAAAATACCTTCTGAATGTGTGAAATCAAGATTACAGGACCACACATGGGAACAGTATTAGTGTTCTGTGACTATCCATCCATCCGACAGTGAGAGAGAGAGAGAGATGAAAAGAGAAATAAAAATGAAATCAAAAAGGAGAGCAATGAATGCCAATATTTCACGCTCCATGCCTGAAATGGTAATGGCAGAAAACTGAATCTGCAACAGTGGTAGCCAATATTGATTTTATGACAAATATTAGTAGGAACAGAAACACATGTCATGATGACATTCCTTTACAGTAATGACTGCAGAAACAATCAATGCTGTTGTCTTCCAGCACAAGAGTCAGCACCTACCAATGCGTATCACAATACCAGAACAGCTTCGCACTCAGCCATGGTACACACAGCCTTTTGTACCTAATTCAAATGGGCTCACACTTTGAGGACCAAAATTAGCCTACACTATGCACAACGATTCAGTTCATACCTCAAAGCAGTGCAGCATGCCTCCATTAGAACTACTGATTTGTTGATCTTGTATATGGAAATTATCACAAGATTTTTCTGGTCGCCTATGGTGACCAGCGAACAACAGTTTCGAGCCCGGGTGATGGCAACTATATCCTTGCACATGTACAAGCCTTCCATTTCTGAAGACATTAACTGTCTGGAGAGTGTGGAGAAATTTGAGCTCTTTAAAATATACAATTGTCAAACTCAGGCTTTTAAGCTGTAATAGATGCAAACCCACACACACTTTGGTCTGCCTCGATCAAACACCAATTCACACAATACATGCTACTGCAAACAAAACAACACTAAAAGTCGACAGATTTCTGGACACACTTCTGGCCAGTTCCTGGTACTGTATGCATTGTGCACAATGCTAAACTGCACACAAAGTGTACCACAAGCTGCCCGAGCCATCAGCAAGGGACAAGCACCATGTTTATGTACGTCATCTCATTATGTGTAGGTTTAAAGAATTGCTGCGCTTTTGACAAACAGCACAACTTATTGACTTTACAACACAGTGACTACAGCTTTGTTGTAAACACAGGCTACCTCAAAAAAACACAAGGATATTGTGACCAATGGCACCACCTGTGGATATAACTAAATGTGGAATTCTATGTTTTTACACATCTTGTTTTGCACTTACAATTATATACATGTATCACTGCTTTGTGTTTTGCTGTTTCTATTAAATTCAGTCTACTGGTATATATTTTGTAAAAATTTAAGATTCCCTAATGTGACTACAGTAACTTCAAACTTAAAATTTCTTTACAAGAATATTTTGCCTTCTGTCCATTTGTTGTGTTGATATTTCTTGTTTATTACTGATAATATAAGCCTACCTCTGTTTTGCAGTCTCTGTACAATGACTCATACATATAGCAATACTAATTACTATACTATTATTTATGTTCATTTAGCCACCACCACTTAAAAGATACAGTTTCTAAAACCAGAGCTGTGACATTAATTTTCTACTAAAGCTGTCCTTCTTATGTTACCTACCATATCTCATTCTTATGTGTCTTGCTTTTTGATATTATGTGAGAGATCTATCACCTTTAGTCATTTTGTCAATTATAATTAGTTACTGGAGAAAGAGTATTCATTGTTTCTGACAAATTTTATCACGAGAGGATATTTTAATTTGCAGGAGAAAGGATCTTGTGTTTAAACAACTCAGATTTTATTTACCCATCAACTAATTATAAATTAAAAAGGACTACAGATAACGGATCCACCATATAATATGAATTAAAAATGATACATGAGAAACATAAGTAATGAAACTTTCGTAGAAAACTGTGGTATGTGAGAAATGGACAACTGTTTAGTTACATCCAAAGACACTGTCATTGATCAAAACATCCTTGTAACTTTTTAGATGGCCTGTAATGGAGGTGAAACATGACCAATGGATTGTACGATAAATCAGCCTTGTGATTCTCCACTGCAGAATATAAGTAGTAACTACCAGGACATCTATAACCTAAATTTACCATAAATCTACATGTACATTCCCCTTCTCCATTGTCTTAAATTTTTCACTTCCAACTGAAGTAAATACCGACATACTTTTTCTGATAACTTGCATCACTTTACTCAGTGATGCACATGATGGAAAGCAGTGCAGTGCTCACTGCTATTCCAGTTTGCCATGAGTCAGGGTCCACATTATTCACCATACAGGAAGCCACAAGAAAAGTGACTAGATACAACTGTCAAACAAACTAGTGTCCCTCCATTTTTTCATATGTTGTTAGAACCATGGAATAAAGTGTACTGCAATCAGACACACATCCACTTCTTCTATTCAGACAGATGCTACTGCGAACATTTAGTGGTTTGCACAGATATTTCACAATAAACCCCAGACTTGAGGATTAAGGTTTTGTGTCATGCGATACTGTGTTGCAGTGTTAGTGGTTTTCAAAATTTCAAACGAATGATTGCCTGCATCTTCTCTGGTCAGAGAGACCAAGAAGAATGTTTAATTCATAACATGGCAAAGCACAAATCCAGTGACACAGCATCACATCTCAGAAGAACTGAATCCTCAGACACACTACTGTGGAAACCACATACCAGTTTCTAGAACAAAACCTGACTTCCACTGGCTGCTTGCAACATGAATGTTTGTATCATGTACTAATATTCACATCATTACACAAATTTAATGACAAAAACAGTGGCTCTCTGAAACAGATTCTATGAATGATTTATTCTACAGGGAGGACCAGAAGTCACTACACCCCTACTGAACTGACCACGTGGATCTGTATGTGTGTGTACCATGTGCTGCATACAGTGCACCATGGAATTTGGTGTGTGCATACACTGACAAACATTGCCACACACCACCTTCAAATTTCACAGTACATCACAACACACAGTGCACATACAAATCCACATATCTACATGGTAAGTAAGTCAGTGTACAGTGGCTTTTTGCCCATCCTGTAAAACAGCAGCACTCACATTTGTTCAGTCCAATTGCAGTTACTCTCTCTGACTTCCTCACAACATCAGAGACATAACCTTAACATGACTCAGATTGACTCACCATTAATTTAATGATGCTGTTGGCAGCTTAGCCTATATAGCATCAAATGGGATGATAAGTGAAACAATGCTGCAATGGCCTAATTTGATATATTATTTCACAGTCTTCATGGAATGAAGGAATGAAGTCAGCCACAATAAATGTTACATGTTGTGTGTTACTGAATAACCAGATAACAACACACACAAAAAGGGATACAGATGCAGTTTCAAAATAAATCTTTAATAAATACATAACCCTTGAAAAAGAAATTCCAATATCACATTCAGTGTTACGTCTCCTAACGTTATACATATACATTAAATAATCCTGTGAAATATTTGATAAGTAAGATTAAAAAATTAGCAGTTGGGTGGCATGCCTCTGTTCACATTTCTGTCAGTATTTATATCACTGTACTGTCAATACAAAAAATTCAATCGCATGTTTTACAAATTGTTTTGCTTTTGATAGTTTTAAATTCTTTACAATACATACAGACTCAAACAACACAAAGACGACTGCAAACTGCTGCATTATGTTCCACTATTTAACAAAAGAAAAAAAAAAGCCTTACCCTGTCAGTCTCAATACAACTAACTTTGTGTATTCATTGCAATACTCACTCAACTACATCACATTTTGGCAATTATTTTACCACCATTAGGCATACTTTACACACAACGACAAACTGCAAATGCACTCGAGTTAAATTATTCCATTCCCAACGGCACCACAGCCCGGGGTGGGCCTCGGCCTCCTTCAAGAGTTTCCTCCATCATTCCCGGTTTAGGGTGACTACTGTCCAGTTTCTACACCCTAGCTTTGCTGCATATTCATTCACTCCATCTTCCCAGCGCAACCTGGGTCTCCCTCTGGGACACTTTCTTCCTGGCTCACTGAGGAGGACTCTCCTGGATAAATCATTGTCATCCTGGCGTATGACATGTCCTGCCCGTCTCAATCTGCTCAATTTGCAGAATTTCACAATGTCATTCTCACCACACAATTGATAGAGTTCTTGGTTAGTTCTAATTCGCCATCTTCCCCCATCAAACACTGGGGAGTTAAATTACAGAATACCAAAATATATAATTACAAAGCTTCAAAACTGTCACTTGAACATATGTTTGTAGGATATTTATGATGGGACCAGAATGAATGTTTCAACAGCTCATATTGAGGAGAATCAGACATCATATCTTAACAATAATAACTCCAAGGACACGACTGACACAAACTCTGTAATAGCTTGTAGTGTGGGCAAAGCTACTTTACCCAAATGGGATAAGAAATGTTTAAAATAAAAAAATGAGGATTTTTTATGGTATTAGAAACAAGTGAAAAAGGCAAAAAAAGTAATAACCTAACTATTAATCATCAGAACATAAGGAGTTTAAATAAGAAAAAAGATGAATTAAACATTATGTTGCAGGAAAATCAGGGTAGACCACATCTCATATGCTTGAGTGAGCATCATATGGGGAAAGAGGAGATGAAGGATTTTTCATTTCCGGGATACAAACTAGTCAACTGTTTTTGTCGTGAAACATATTCTAAAGGAGGAGTTTGTATTTTAGCCAGAAATTATATAATTTATCAAGCAATTAATCTAAATAAGCTATGCAATGAAAAGGTCTTTGAAATAAGTGCAGTTACAATACACACATGTTCTACAAAAGTGATTCTCTGTTGTGTGTATAGATCTCCCTCTGAAAATCCAAATTATTTCTTACAACATTTAGAAAAACACTGAAACTTATATACCAACCATCTCCCTGGTAATATGCGGAGACTTAAACATAAACTATCTCACAGAAAGTTCAGTGAAGCAAAACCTAGAATCAATAATGAAAACTTTTAACCTAACACAAGTAGTTACATTTCCAACAAGAATATGTAATAATAAAGAAACATTAATCGAAAGCATATTTTTAGATAATGCAAAATTCCAGAATCTATCAGTTCATTCTTTTGATAGCGGCCTATCAGATCATGTTGCACAAATTCTCACTCTGAAAAATATAACAGTCCCACTTCAAAAATATACACATACAAGTAAAACTAGAATAATGGATGATAAATCAATAGCCAACTTCAAGTCACATCTGAGGGAGGAAGCATGGGACTCAATCTATAATTCTGAATATGTTAATGAAATGTTTAACAATTTTCATTGTATCCTTCTAACACACTTTGAGAACAGCTTCCCCTTAAGGTATAAATCATACATAACCAACACAATGGCTGGATTACCAAAGGGATACAAATTTCCTGCCAGAGTAAAAGAAATCTTTATTTGATATATAGACACTCAAATAACCCTCAACTAAATGAATACTACAAGAGATATTGTGCCATTTTGAGAAAAGTAAAAAACTTGGCTAAAAAAATGTATTATGACAAACAGATAGACCTCTCCTCCAATAGAGTGAAGACTACATGGAAAATAATAAAAGACATCACTGGAAAAACACAGTCACCTGTTACTAATATGAAAATAAAATCTGATGTTGGCATATTAACTAACATTAATGATATAGCAAAAGCCTTTAACATCTACTTCGCTAATATTGCTAAAGATGTAAATAACAATTCCAGTAACATGGATAAGGCATGGCAATCTTTAAAGAGATCTTACCCTGAAAGCTCTTCTGAGATGAAGCTAATACCGGTAACTGAAATCAAAGTAATTGATATAATAAAATCCCCTAAACATAAACATTCTTCAGGATATGATGGAATTTCAAATAATATTCTAAAACATTGCGTAAATTATATAAGTAAACCCATGACTTTCATATCAATTACTCTTTGATAACAGGGGTATTCTCAGATAGACTTAAATCTGCAATTATACTGCCCATACACAAGAAAGGAGATAAACTCATAATGTCAAATTTACTATTTACTATTATCTTGCTCAAAGATACTGGAAACAATACTGTTCAACAGATTGCATCAATATGTGCATACAAACAGAATCTTGGCTCCAGAGCAATTCGGCTTCAGGAAAGAAAGTAATATAGAAAAAGCCATCTTTTCTCTAACTGACAGTGTACTATCCTCACTAAACCTCCGACAACAAATGGGGGGGATTTTATGTGATCTATCCAAGGCTTCTGATTGTGTAAATCACATAATTCTTTTAGCAAAATTATGCCACTATGGAATTCGTGGAGTGAGCTTGAATTGGTTCAAAACTTATATTACTAATACGAAACAAAAGGTCAAAATTACAACACAAAATCTTAAGCATGAATCATTTTGTAGGTGGGAAACAATAAAGAATGGTGTACCTCAGGGATCGATCCTGGGACCACTTTTATTTGTTATATATGTGAATGATCTGTGTCGTAGTATCAACAAATTTGCTAGTCCTGTAATATATGCGAATGACACAAGTGTGTCAGTCTCCTCCAATAACTTGAAAGATTTGCAAACAAAAACTGACTCTACACTATATCATATCTCTGATAGCTTTTCATTCAATGGATTAACCTTAAATATGGAAAAGACAAATATGGTAAAATTCTGCACTAATCACTCCCTAAATAATCAGCAACAATGTCCCATTGATAATTACTTAATCAATGAGGTTACAAATACCAGATTCTTGGGGTTAGAATTAGATAATAATATGAATTGGAAAAATCATGTTGCTAAAATTCTACCAAACTTGAGTAGGGCCTGATATGCTGTCAGAGCCATGTACTCCTTTAGCAGCTTGAACACACTTAAAATGATTTATTTCACTTACTTTCATTCGGTAATAAATTATGGAATCATCTTCTGGGGAAATTCCTCAGACAGCAATAAAATATTTTTGGCTCAAAAGAAAATAGTAAGAATTATGACCGGTTCTAGGCCCAAAAGCTCCTGCAAACCACTATTTTGATCATTAGGAATACTGACTATAACTTCTCAATATATTCTATCTTTAATGAAATTCTTACTAAAAAACCAGGAAAATTTTACATCCAATACTGAGGTTCATAATATTAACATGAGAAATAAATTTAAATTGCATAAACCTATAAGTAATCTTACATTATATCAAAAGGGAGTGTATTATATGAGTATTAGGATCTTTAATAAGCTACCTGATTGTATTGCAAGATTAGTAGAAAAAAAAGGTGTTTTATATCAACTTTAAGATAGTACTTGGTAAGTAAATCTTTTTCCTCTCTAGAAGAATAGTTTGATGATTAATATTCTTATAGGAGATCAGTTTGGCACTCTCAAGATCAAGATAAGGATATTATGAATATAATATTTTACACTATTGTCTGTTGTTTCTTGTATTGTTCTTAATAATGATCGATTATCATTAATATACCTTTTATCTGACAGTGTTTCATATCTGAATGCCCCTTGTGGGATGTCATGGATTGATGAAATGTATGTATGCATGTATGTATGCATGTATGTAAACAATTTAAAAATGAGTTATACAGGTATGCTTTAAATAGCTCATTTTACTCTGTCAAAGAATTTTTGGAATTCAGCAGAGATAATTAATATGTTAATTATTCCTGTTGTAATTTGTATTGTATTATTTCATTATATTATGCACAGTATTTGATTTTGGAGACTGTAGTATTGACATCTGTTTATTGTACTGTATTGTGTTTTTTGCTGTGTTTGTTTGTGTATTATGTGTTTTTTCTGACAAGTTTCATTTCCGACTGTTGTATGACAGAATTTGTGGACCTACGAAATGGTTTGTGTGCATGTATGTACGTATTGTCAGTGAATATTTTAAACACTTGTGGTGCTTCACTGTCACCACTGCCACAGATTCATCTGTATAACAGATGATGCAGTGGACTACCAATTATAAAAGATTTTAATTTATTTTGACCTTTATTGCAAAGATAATGAAGTTCTTGTCCTAAGTACCACTGTGACTACAGCAGTATATAGTGACAGTAAACAACCAAAAATGTCTATAACTTTCAACAATAATATAATCATATCATCATTATCATACAATTTTTTTTTTTGTTTGAGCGATAATTTCAAAGAATCTACAGTGCAGATTAGTGTATTTTATAATTAAAATAAGTGCATTGCAATCTGTCATTTTGTGTGCGGTACACCTAATGGTGGCAAGTATTTGCTGAAACATGTAACAGAACTGAGCATTTCAATAAATACACAAAAAAATAAGTTGTATTACGACAGACGGACAACACACTGACAAAGCAAAATGACATTCAATCGAGATCAACAAGATCAATATATGTGAAATAACCTAACCGATTTATATGTTTATTGTTTCCATGTCCCCTCGCGGCACATATCACTGAATACGTACGATCCGAACACTCTGCGGTGTCCGATTCTAATAGATCTAAATCCGTTCAAACAAACCGTATCATACACTTGGCCCTTAAGCTTTCTTTTTTTCAGTTCCGGTTCCTGAAAATTTGACATTATTGGTGTTCGAACTTCAAGTCAGACTTCTACACATTTATTCCCCGATAACTATCTATTTGGCGGATGTCATATTGTGATTACTATCTCGCCAATCTGTCAATGTCATCATATACGTCACAGTAATACAGCTGAAAGCCTGAGTAAATTTTAACGTGACTTAACTCTCAATTGTAAGCACCGATTTTTTAAAAATCAAATTTACTTACACACTACACCCAAACGGAAAATCACAAAGGATATAAAACCCTGAGAAGTACAGGCACTTCCCATTACAAGTGTTTCTTATTGCGGTGTTAACAGCTACGACACAAAAGTAATTTATAATTAATATGGAACATTTCTTTATACATACGTGGCTTTGCTCCACACAGTTCTGCAACAACAAAACTATATACACGACTTGTAAAGTACCACCAGTCACTCTTAACACACTCGCGACTAACAAACGACACACTCTACAGCCTACTAATCATTGGTCTTGACCACGGATTACAGTCCAGTCCACAGTACATAACGTGGATCAGCGAGTTGCGTCACTTTTAATCCGTGATGGAAATGTCTCGTCCTTCAGATGGGGCTACCGTCTGAACACCCGCTGCAGGCAGTAGAGAGTGCAACTGCTTGTATAGGCGACTTGGAGAACTACCTTCATTAGACTTCGATATTACAATCGTTAACACAGTCACTACTACTTCTGTAATTGTAAATAAATGAAGCCGTCCATGCCTCCCCCTCAATCCCACTTCTTGAAGATTCGTTTTAATATTATACTCCCTTCTACGCCTGTGTCTTCCAAGTTGTCTCTTTACCTCAATTTTATCAGCAGGCACTTCTAGTCCAATCTCCTTAATAACGACTGCCAAAACTTCTGTGTTTTTCTTTATAGTATGTATGCTTCCACCCAATATATTAACATCATCAGCATAAATCAAAAGCTGATGTGTACTGTTTAATTTCAAGCCATTCTGGTTTGCCTGAACGCTCTTAATGGCATATTCTAAACCATCAAACAAAATATCTGACACATATTACTCATATATTTTTCCTGGCACAAGCATGTACCCAGTAATTAGTGTGTTTTGCAAATGATTGCCCTGAGGATTGCAGAACTGAACCAAAACGTGTCATCTGTGTGAAGAAAGTGTTCTACTCTAATTCTAATGCTGACTCTTGATTGCAAATGTTACTAATATCCATCATGAGCTACAGGGTAAATATGTATGCAGTTATAAATTACAAGTATTGAAACCAGAATTTTCAAGAAAATATTTGAGTCTAGGAGGAGTGAAGTAAATGAGCCAAGAAGGATTTTTTAAGACAAGGTTAAGATGGATGCTGTGGTAATGGGTTATGAAGTAAAGTGGCTCAAAACTGTGTTTCATTATGGGCTCTAGTACTAACAGTGCATAATATTGACCAGATGACTGTCTAGCTGAGCTCCCTAACACTAAACACACCTGCAGTCAGTGCAGTGTGGTCACTACTAGACCCACAATCATAGGTGCAGTCACTGTAGATGTTTTTGAAACAGATACAGGGAATGCATGGTTTTGAATGGGCATTGCTGCCACCCTTCCCAGCTTGTGTCTTCAACTCCTGCCTCAACAGCTAGTAAGTGATCTGGTCACTACCATACTGCCATCAGAAAATGAGTGAGTTTATATTCCAGAAAACAAGGTTTAGGAAGATTTGAGAAGTTACTGAATTGCATACTGGTAGGTTAATTATGGAGTATTTTGTTTTTGAAGGTTGTCAAAATTAAGTTCCACAAACCAAGCAAATCTTTATGCTTTTGATGATCTAAATGGAGACACTGCTACCACATTATATTGCTGGATGGCTTTGTGAGGAAAATGACAGCAGTTACAGCAAGTGAGACACTGTTTCATTTTTGTTGGCATGTTGGTTAATTTTACACCACAGAAGTATTAAAGCGTAACATAAAATTTTGTAATCTCTCATCATTTTCACTTTTATGCTCCTCTCTGCAAGAGTTCTTCTGTTTTCATGGTCAAGTTCAAAATTAAGAATGTATTTCATATAGTTGCTATCTAGATATTTCCATTTCTGACTTCTGAAAAGCTGTGCTCTTAAAACATGTCTGTACACAGATTTTAAGGTTTGTTATTTGAATGGCACCAGCAGTGCTCACAATCGAAAGTCTGGTATATCTGTGTTGTTCAAAGGAGGCTTTCAAAATTAGTCAGTATGAAATTTATGAAGTTTGAAGATCTTGTAGCAGTATTGCTGAAAATTGAAGTCTTTTGAGATATGACACTGTGTCATTATGCGGGTAGTCCGTGACGTGTCAAAAGGTCATATTATGTTTGAAACGTTAGAAACAACTCGCTCAGTGACACAGTGTTGTACCTCAGAACAAGTGTATCTTCAGCACTCCTGTCAGAACCTCAGGTTTCATGTTACATTTGTTTATTTTTTTGCTCTATTGTGTGTTGTTTGTGATTACTTCTAGTGTTTTTACCTGCAGTACCCCACTGTCACTTCATTTAATTTACAACTCAGTGCTCAAATCTGTGAGTATTCATGTGTTTAATGTAGCAATAAGATAAAAATTACAGAGTAACTTGATGGCCAGGCCACAATCTGCTGTAGAAGTCTTTATGCTACAGACACAGATTTGTTTATTAACCTTCCTAATCCACAATGTAATATGAACTTTTGCTCTTCACACTAAATTTTCAGCTCTGCCCACTGTACAGTGTCAATGACAAGGCATTGCTCGTGCCATGTATTGAATTATATGTGATTTTTCACAAATGGCAATTAATAAAAAAATTTTCATTGAAGGGGAAGGGAGAGTTATGAGTGCTAACACAGAGAAAATGAAGGGTTAATTTAGGTCTAAAATGCAAACATGTATGGGATTTCTGAGACAGAACTCTGGGGCTTGAAGGTATATTTATTGAGCTGAATGAAAAAGAAGATGGCAGGTAGTACCATTTAGTGGCAAAACAAGTGTCCCACTCAGCTTGAAGTATTGCCATGACACTGTTTGTCTTGCCATTGTTTCATGTGTCAATGTATGATAGCCACCAGACTACTTCCTAGTCACCAGTGTTGGGCTTAAGTGGCAACCATATAAGGGCAGAAGCACTGTGCACACAGCACTAAGCGTTTTCTGTCTTGTTCCAAAATGACCACAGTGACTGAAGCTATGAATGTCTTTGAACAGAGTAAAGGGTTTTGAAATAAGTACAACCCTGCCTGACGATGCCAAGGTGAGCATAATAGTGACTCACACACACACACACACACACATACATACATACACAAAAGACACAACAGAATTTCGCTCAATTCCACCTGTACCAAGAATACATGGGTTGCTGGTCATACACATCTAATCGGCCAGCTACCTCCTGTGCCAACTCTGCCAGGGTTGAAGCTGTCCTTGTGGGTCAAAAACAGTAGTAGGTTTTGCACAAATGAACAACCCTCTGTTTGTGTACTCTCTCTATTCTGTGAGTGTTAATAATGTTGGATGTGTATACATTAGGGCTAGTTATCCATGACATTACACTTCCAAATTTCAGTTAGTAGTACATATTATAAATTTTTTCATACATATTTTTTTCGTGATGACTTTCAGGACTTGTTACTCTCACCAAGATAATTTTTGGGCGATGAAATCACAGAATAAAACCACTTGGAAGACTTAGGCATATATGGTAAGATAAAGTTAAATTGTATTTTAAATAAATAGAATATGAGGGCATGGCTTGATTTATTTGTCTCTGGACAGAGACAAGTGGAGGGAAGGGTTCATGCAAACAAGTGTAAAATGTGGGGAATTTCTTAACTAACTCAAGAACTCTTAGTTTGTCACAAGGACTTTGCTACCCGGAGGTAGGCAGTCAGTTAGTTAGATAGTTAGTTAGTCAGTCAGTCAGTTAGTTAGTTAGTTATTAGTGAATTTTTGCATACAAACCTTGTATGTTCATTTGATACAATCACACTTCAGCCTGCAAATCCCTAGTTGGGCTCCTTATGTAGATACTGCAGTAAACGAAAAACTAAATATTAGATATGCTTGTTCAATTCATTATTTTGCATTCTACAGAAAGCATATTTGGAAAACAGGCCAGGGCACTGCCTTTCTGCCATGTGGGCTGTTGCCTCCCATATTGTGTCAGCTGTAGCAATAGGGAGATTGCAGAAACAGCATTAAGCATGTCACTGCCTAGTGCGCAGAACAACATGAAGGTAGCTAAGAAATCCTTGGAAATTGTGGCAGATTTCAAATATTTGGGGAGGATACTATTACATAAAAAATGCATGTATGAAAAACATTCAGAATATGAAATTCATGGAATGCCTTCTGGCATTCACACAAGAATCTTTTTCCTCCCTGTGTTCTACCCAAAAACATAAAGCTAAAAACTTGCAGAGCTTTAGTTTTGTCTCTTGTTTTGTATGGGTAGGAAACTTGATCTCACACATTAAGAGAAGAACACAGACTGAAGATGTTCAGGAGAGGGAGATATTTGGGCCTAAAGGGGAGGAAGTGACAGGAGCCTGGAGAATGCTGCATAATGAGGAGCTTTGTATTTTGTACTGCCAACTAAATAGTGTTAGAGTGATCAAACAAAGGAGGAAGAGATTGTTGGCACACATGACATATATGGGAAGAAGGGGAAACTTATACAGGGTTTTGGTGGGGAAGTGTGAAGGAGAGAGAACTCTTGGACCAACTGGGTCTGTATGGCATGATGATATTAAAATGGGTCTTCAAGTACTATAGTGATAGAGTGTGGAATAGATTAATTTGGCTCAAGATAGGGACAAGTGATGGGCTGTTGTGCACACCGTAATGAACTTTTGGGTTCCATATAATGTGAGGTATTTCTTGATCAGCTGAAGAAGTGTTTATTATCTTATCTGGAATGACTCTGCTGTAGCTGATTTAGTTAGTTAGTTGGTTTGTTTGTTAGCACTGGTTAACATTACAGGCCTACTGAGAATATGTGTTTTAGAATTAACTGTATCTGCATATAGTATAGGACAGTAATTGGTGCTGAACTCAGCATACACTAAACCCCCTTTTATATATCATGACAATGTTCACACTCCGGTATCTGCTTTATGTGTGTTCACATTTTCATTACGTGAAATTACATCTTGTGATCAAGGGTGTCTGTTTGCAATCAAGAACAACACTGTGAACTAACACAATAAGATACCTCTGACTGCACTTATGCACATGTTGTGTTCGTCCAGTTCTGTGCCATTAACAAAACTTTGAAGGTATTTGTAATTAGGAGACAAGAATTTTCATTCTACTTTAAAATGATAACATTAACATACAAAAGTGAAATATTACGTCAGTATCCATGCAGAACTTATTTCAACAATTTTGTCTCAAGTGAATTATCAACAATGATTAATACCTATCGTCAGTTATTGTGTATAGTCACGTCTGTAAGCTATTTCAGCTCTCATTGTGACTTTAAGTTATCTTTCTGAATTGAAAAAGCACACTTCTACTGTCTTCTGCTCCTTCCATAGAAACCAACCGTTCCTTCTCCGACAGTATCATCTTTGTCACTGCTACCATAATATCCTCCTCTATCCCACACATCAACAAAACCACCTCTGTTTGTATCATATCCTGGCTGGTACCCTCTGCTGCGTCCTTCAAAGCCTCGAACTTTATTTCTGTTATATATCCCATGCCTGTTGTCATCAAATCCTTTATGGTTGATGTAACCACTTCTGGCTGAGTTGTAGCTTGATACACCATTGTTGTCATATGGATCTCCTCGTGGGAAGCAGTCTTGTGCTGTAAGAAATGCCATCTGGCCTACAATATGTAATGTCTCTGAGATTTGGGGTTTACATAGCAGTAGTGTAGACGATTTGTGTGCTGTGTCATGTAACACTGTGTTGGTGGATTTGGTGTCTGATGTTGTAACAGAATGTCTTGCCTCCACTCTTGACAACAAAGTCTCTGCATACGTTTGAAATGTCAATAACTACAAATCCGGCAACACAACGTCACATCACAGAACATCTGAATCCTCTGTTTCATGTCTGAGAAAAGAAGAGTAGATCAAGTTCAGGGAACGCTTGCTAATGATCAGTTCTGGATCATTCAGCTTGGCATGTAGATGTATATGGGAAGTTACACACTATGCACTCTACGAGTTGGTATGTTGTTCCATGCAGGTATGAAAGGCAGTCTCTGTCTGCAGGTCTAATTGAAGAACATAGACACAGAAACTTCGAGAATTGAGTGCCTAGGGAATTGTTTAGGCCTAAATGGGGGGGGGGGGGGAATTTAGGATGGGGAAAATCATGAGGAACTTCATAATGTGCAACCTTTTCCAAAATATTATCAAGTTTATCAAATTCAGGGGGTGAACTGGATGGTACATGTAGTTTGCATTGTGAAAATGATAAATCTGTTCAGAGTTTGGTGGTAATGCCTGCAGAGAACAGACTGCTGAAGAGCCTCGCATAGATGGTAGGCTAATATTAAAAAGGATCTTAAATAGCATACAAAGTGGATTACTCTGGCTGAGGACAGAGATCAACGTTAGGCAGCAGTGAGCACTTTGTGTCAGCCAAACTTGTGCACTGTCAGAACAGTATGCACTATTAACGATTTTAGTATGCAAAGAGAAACTCTCTGATTATACATACTAGATTCCGATCCGGTATTTTATGTCAGAAATTATTTTGGGCTGCACCGTCAGTTCAAATTTGAATCGACAGTAGATATACAGAAAGTCTAGCTTAAAGGACGCCCATCTCACAGAACGTAAAACGCGCTCACATAGTGTACATTAGCAGTGTGTATCACACAGGGCGTTTCATTATCACGGGACTGCACAGCAGACGATATATTTGCTGCAGAGCGGCAGATGATGCTGCCCGTTATGCTGCGCTCAGTTCTGGGCTAAAAAGAACTCCCTGTACTTTAGGCCAAGCAATTTTTTAACCCGTACAGTAACGTTGCAACAAACACTTCTCAAACACCATTCCATAATTGTGCATTACTCACCCCACGTGTTACGGGAACCTCCGTCAGGGTTGTAATTGGGATAATAGTCGCGTGACCTCTTGTCGAAATACACATCCGTGTGTATCTCATTGTCGCCATATCTGTGGCTGCCATCATAGCTGTCATAGCGCGATCTGTCAGAACGGCTGCCACCGTAGAAACCAGCATATCCCCTGTCGCCCAACATCTGTCTGCGGATTCTGTTCCCCTCTTCCTGGTCCAGAAACGTCGCTGTGCCTCTGGGGAGTCTGTACCCTGGTTCATCTCCTGACCAAATGCAACAAAATCCGTCGCAGTCATTCTGAATGTTACTTTGGACTTTGTACACGGTGCTGAGGAGTTTGGGGCCTGTAGAATGTTGAGAGGGACAGGGGACTGGAGAAGGCAGCGCATTGAATGACTTCGTGATTGGTACTTCGGAGCAAATAGCACATTCGACGGTGAACAGAAATACACAGAGCGTTTTGATGGAGAAGACTGGGCGTAGGTGGAAGGATAATACGAAAACAGAATTTAAAGCAATACGATGGGGCGGTATGGACTGGATTGATCTGGCTCAAGATAGGGGCAAATGGCTGGCTGCTGTCCGAACTATTCACAATTGTGCGCGCTGTGTTCTAGACAGTGTACGATGGTGGGCATGTGGCCAAGGTGTTTCATGATGCACAGCTGCACACACCTGGTGACCACAGTGCTGTACCCAGTACACTGTGCTGGAACATGCAGCTCTTGTTTATTTTACGGGCTTGTTGACCGTCTATGTCAAACACAAAGACGTGTAGAAGGCGAGAGTGAATAACGTAATTGGCTTCTAGAAGAGTGTTCGGCCACTCTCCGTTCGGAAATTCCAAATGAGGTAAAAACAGTTCTGACGCCATTTTACAAACGCTCTGTGAAGGCCACGGAATGACCTAGCGGTTGAGTCCCGGTTGTTATCCAGCTGTAATTCTTATGTCTGGTGTGACCTTGCGAAGAAGCACCGTGAAGTATATTTTATAATCATAAATTTTCCCGTAAGCTATAATGCTACAATTTTATTGTGTGGTACCGTGAGAGCAGCCTGCAGTATCCTGCTGCACCAGGGGTGCGTCACGCGAAGCAGAGTTTGGTATCGGTCGGACTGCAGAAAGCAGTGCAAGCTTACCTCACTCTGGCGCAAACGATAGCATTATTTCGCAGGCCACGACTGGCGCCATAGGCCAATTAACCATATAAAAATAAGACTGGTAGCACTGGACTGGCACAGCTACGTGAACTGAACTGCTGTCAGGATCAAGACAATCAGTTCAAAATTTCTGTCCGCTAAAAAGAGGGACACAAAACTTCAGGGAGTTTTAGAAGATCGTTCTGAAATGAAACAAACGCAAGTTGAATGTGTTCCCTGCACACTCTTCTGCAGACACAACATATTGGATGTTGCTGTCAGCACGGTAAAGTGTCCCATATTTTTTTTATTTAATAGAAATGTGTATTTTCTCACAGTCTCTCGTAAAAGTTCCCAATACCAAACTTGACGGAGACCCGCCCAGTGTCGTTCTCACTGATACACGCGGGTGGGTGGACACAAAGACATGGCGACGCTAAGAGGCGCTTTTTGCCACAATGCGGACGCGAAATAAAACGGACAAAAAGAGGAGAAAAGAGTGATATTTGATTGGTTTCTTTCTCTTAGATATAATGAATTTATTTCTGTGATTTGCATATCGCAAATTCGCACAATTTTTGAATACAGGAAATTCAAACAGTGGGATTTTGAAGTCTGCGTGACCGACCGGGGTGATGTGACGTAACCCTGGCGCTAGACAATGGGTAAGATGTTGCTGAAACAACTAACTGTCATATCCGTGCAACAAGTGTAAATATAGACACTTGAAGGTGGCACAATAACATGAAAGTGACATCTCACAGAATAGCTGTGAAGTGAAACACATGGCGACGCCATTTCGAAACCCGCAAGGCCCAAAGCATATGTGAATGCGTTTGGTTCGGAGTGGGACAACACACCACACACACATACACACACCACACACATACACACACACATCACACACACACCACACACACACACACACACCAAACACACATACACACACACACATACACCACACACACAACAAACCACACACACACACACACCACACACACACATACACCACACACACACACACACACATACACACACACACC
>Ga0123352_10004693_pt1 | contig 20227 bp, 21 predicted proteins | sample TergutLab28metaG_FD_89700 | JGI IMG/M metagenome (GOLD analysis project Ga0123352, IMG submission 89700) | Labiotermes labralis P1 segment gut microbial communities from Petit-Saut dam, French Guiana - Lab288 P1 | ecosystem: Host-associated > Arthropoda: Insects > Digestive system > Gut ...
ATGTATGTATGTATGTATGTATGTATGTATCTATTCACTGATAATACTATCCCACATGGATCCCACTCGTATCCGATTTATCATTGAAGCCATTGTTCGAGTAATGATCCGTGGTAGTGATTATTCTGTAGTGATGTTTGGACCAAGGCGTGTGGATTGTGTTGTGCGTTGTCGTAGAGGTGTGCAAAGTCCGACTTAGATATAATCTAACAATGTGAGAGAGACATGAAACTGGCAGAATTATTACTGGAATACAGGTTACTGGGATAGAGGAAACAAGAAGAAAACAGTCCGACAAAATGGCTTCCAGGGGTAGCATCGATGGTATAGAAGTAGCAGAAACGTCATTCAATGTCAACTCCGACGAAGACAAGGGTATAAAAGAAGGAACTACAGAAGAAGATGGTAGGAAACACAATACGATTGTGTGAATTTTATTTATTACTTTGAGACTAGGACTTTGTTCTCCTGCTAGGCCCTTGTCAACAGGTTTTCTGGTCTTGTAAGAGTCCCAGACTTTGACACAGTCAGTCAGGTGTTAGTAAAAGTACTTCACACGTACGATTCTGTGTATGTTCGGTACATACAGTTTTGGCTTAATAGGGTTTTGTAGAAGTGCATGACATGTTTTGTATCTGCATATCACCGTTCTAACGACACAGTGGTTCTCATGCTGCTTTATGGACCTTCCCATCTTGCTGCATCACTAACACGTTTTGTTTAGAAATGAGCGATAACACTGTGCACTCGTAGATGATAAGTGAGATTTTTTTTTCACACAATTTAAAAAGGCTTGTTAGGATTATGGTAGTTGTGATTATATTTTGACATTCTTAGCATCAAGATACGCCACCCATTTGCACCTTGCTACATCAGAAAAATCCGAATGCGGAACTTGGGTAATTATTTCGTTTGCTTCTCTTACAGAAAGGGAAAAGGCCTTAACAAATCCAACAGCAGATGTAAGTATCTTTGTTCATTACTGTTGTATATGGTTGATATAGATGAAGCCAGTAGATCCCAGTAAGCAGTAGGTGGTACAATACAATTTGATATCCATCATGTACAGAACATTTGTAGAAATATGGCACCTTTACAGAAACATATACCCATGGTAGAATAGACTCTAATAAACATAATTACATATAAGATTTCAGTCACTGATAAATCTTTAAGAGTCGATACTGAATGTTCACATTTTGCTAGAATTGTATACATTTTGTGTTCACTTCAAATTACTGATACATGCGTGTACAATTTTCATCCTATAGAACTGTTAATTACCGATTACATGATCAGCATGACTACTGCTTCAAAAACTGGCATAAAACATAAGTTTTTAATTCAGAGATAGTTGGATGTTAATGTAAATGGTAAATGCTACTTTAAACTTTCCTCACCAAAAAATAATTTAAGGTCCTTGCGCTTCTGTGTTTGCTTAAAGATACAGATACAGTACTCAGCCAGTGACTGAACAGCTGAGCCAAAATATTGTGCATACAGCAAAATATTGTAAGGTGGAATGGGTATATATGACGTAGGTATGGCATCCTTTAGTCTACCATTTATGCTTTGAAAAGAAATCTTGTCTTATGTTCAGCAGTGTGTCAGAATCCCTGAAAGATGGTATGAATTGAATCATGGTTTTAAGGGAAGAATGGGTCCTTTTATGTGGAATTTAAGTGGAATAGTATTGTAATTTGTGAAATATCATTTTGAGTATAGACTTACAAAGTAATATTTTTAGTCTTACCTGTTTATGACATTTTCCAGCTTAATAAGTGTCACTCATTGAACTGTAACAGAAATGTCTTAAGAGAGTTTCACAGTATGAAGGTTGCAGGAATTGATCTGTACTGGAGCATATGCAGAGAGAAAGACAGGAAAAGATAATTTAGTAATCTCGTTACATTATGGTTTGCAATTCATGTGTTTAGGTTTAGAATTGAACATGCATATGCAGAAAACAGTGGGTGGGTATGGGATAAGAAGATTTATGCAGTGAAGGGAAGGGAATTTAAAACTGCATTTTGAAGAAATTGTGGCATTTGCATTCTGCTAGTTTCCGGTTATAGTGTTTGAGTAAAAAAAGGATAGTATTAAGAAGTATTTTTTTCTTTTTATTGCAAGCTTGTTCTCCTTTCCACAAAGATTGGAGGGACATGGGTTTTTTTGTAAGGTTTTCATTGAATTTTTTTTACCTTCAGATGGCGGCATTAACAGCTGCAAATGCATCCAGTGGACCCAAGACTCCAACTGGCATTACACGCCACAAGTCAGAAAGAGAACGGAAGATTGGGCATCGGCGTGTTGGTGTTGGTGGAGAAATTACATACAAAAAAGTATGCAGTCTTGGTTTAATTTAATGAAGAGAATATGGTTTTGAAATATGCATGACTCCATGTCATATTTTGCATATAATAAATGTGTTGATTTCATATCTAGATCCAAACAACTCAAATTATGGGTTCCATCCAACTTGGTATTCAGCATGCAGTCGGGGGACTGGCATCAAAACCAGAAAGAGATCTTCTTATGCAAGATTTCATGACAGTAGAAACAACCAATTTTCCAAGTGATGGTTCCAGTCATACACCTGCTCATCATTATTCAGAATTTAGGTTCAGAACATACGCTCCTATAGCATTCCGGTACTTCCGTGATTTGTTTGGTATACAGCCAGATGATTTTTTGGTGAGTAATAAAACTGTAAGTTATTCTGCACCATTTTTGTTACTCAGTTCTTTACCCAAGTAAAAAAATTCCTGCCATGTTCATCAAATATTAAAGGAATGCACTTAGAAAATGCTCCCTCTTAGATGCAACATGCCTGTGTTTATGAAGATGAGCCTGTGATATGTACATTTTGTCCCTCCTCCCAACAACTCTTGAGCCAATTAGCAGATCTTTTTTTAAACTTTTCAAGTATGCAGTGACACCTCTGTTTAATGTTTCTGAAAGGACTGCTGGAAAGAATGATAAATGCTGGAAGACTTCAGTTAGGGGAAAGCTATATGTGTGTCTGAAATGTGAGAAAACAGCAGAAAATGAAAACTCACAGTATGCAGATAGACCTTCAAAAATAAAGAACAAATAAATAGTTGCTTATTACCAGTGTGCAAAACGTTTTTTTCCCCCAAAGAAATTTGTAGTTGATAGATGATTTTTTGAACCCCCAACCTTTCGACTAAGTAATGAATAGTTTTCTTTCCCACAAATACACAAAACAGTAAATTTCTTATGGTGAAGGAATGAAAAAATGTGATATGTTTAAGAAGTGTAGTGCTATAGTACTAACTGTTTTTAGGTGTGTTCACAAAATTGCCAAAGGTGACCTTTAGCTTTGTCATGTCTGTCAGTCAGTCCACATGGAACAAAGCTTCACACTGGACAAATTTTCATTGAATTTGATATTTGAGTATTTTTTGAAAATCTGTCAAGAAAATTCAAGTTTCATTAAAATGTGACAAGAATAACAGGTACTTTACGTGAAGACCAACATATATTTTTGATCGTATCTCGTTCAGTTCTTCTTTGAATGAGAAATGCTTCAGACAGAAGTTGTAGAGAAAGTCAAAACACATATCAGTAATCTTTTAAAAAATCTTGCCATTTGTGAGGAGATGCACGTACATATTGTTGAGCCAGACATGGCATGGATGATAGTATTGGCGCATGCGCATTGCGTGCTGGATAACTAAGGCTACAAATGTACACTCAGAAAATGTAACACATACTGCTTTTCCACTGTAATAGTGGTTGCAGGGTTGTGCCTGAATTTTATGCCAAACATACACTACATCTCTTGCTTATTTTTTGGAACACAAAATTGTTTTGAGATAATTTTTGGTAGAGGAAGAATGATGATTTTGACATGTTACTCATTTATGACATTTACAAGATCTAGTGTGAAGGCATTCCTTCCCAAATATTTGAACTCTTCTACTGTTTCGAAAGACCTGTTATCAGTCTTTATATTGTGACTTTGTCCTGCATTCTGATCTCGAGACATACCATGTGCTTAGTTTTATCCGCATTTACTTCTAGTCCAATCTCCTTACTAGCCATTATCAAATCTTCTGCATTTTCCTTTAGAGTTTGTACGCTTCCTCCTAACATTGACATCATCAGCGTAAACCAGAAGCTGATATGTACCATATAATTTCAAGCCATCCTGGTTTACCTGAACCCTCCTAATGGTGTTCGCTGAAGCAAAGTTGAACAGCAGTAGTGATAGAGCATCTCCTTGTTTCAAACCATTCCTAATAGGAAACATGTCAGACAAATTCTTGCCTACCCGGACTCTACTATAGGTTTTAGTCAGACATTTTATTAGCTATATCAGTTTCATGGGGATACCAAACTCAATGAGAATATTGAACAAGACACCCATTCTAACTGAATCATAAACTTTCTTGAAGTGTATAAATAGTTGATGCACTGCTTCATTGTATTTCCATTTTTCTCAATTATTTGACAAATGTTGAATATATGATCAGTAGTTGACCTTTTGCATCAAATCCACATTGATGATCCCCAATAATTTCCTCTGCATATGGAGTTAAATTTGACAGCAGGATGTTGGATAGAATTTTGTATGTGGTTGGCAAAAGTGATATGCCCCTATTATTACTACGTTCTGTTTTATCACCCTTCTTATAGTTAGGTACAATGACCGACTTTTTTCACTCCCCAGACAATTCCTCCTTATTCCAAATATAATTAATATGTTTATTGATCTCAGAATGAATAGTCTTACCCCCTGCTTTAATCAATTCTGCTGCAATTTGATCAATACCTGGTGATATGGGTCTTTTTAGATTGTCATTACCCTTCTCAAATTCAAAAGCATTTGACTCAGGCACTAGTGGTTCTGCTGTATATATGTCTGTCTGTGTAACATCACTAACCCCATGGACATTGAACAGCTGTGAGAAGTGTTTCCTCCACCTACTCAAAATACTGTGGCAGTATGTAACCAAATCTCCCTTTTTATCCTTTACTATATTAGTTCTAGGTTGGTAACCCTTCTTAAAATCATTGATGCCCTATACAAGTCTCTGATATTTAGTATCTGACTGTCATTTTCAGGTTCATCAATAGTAGCTTTCAGATAATCCTTCTTTTTGTTCCTGAAATGTCTGCTAGCTTCACGTCTTACATTGTTTATATTATTTACGTTGCTTTGGTTTGGATCCTGTAACCACTACAGTTAAGCCAGCTTCTTTTGATCTAAAAGACCTAAACATTCTTCATCAAACCATGGTCTTTGCTGCTTAAATTTGTAGATGTAGACTGTCTTTAGCTGAGGTTTTGATATGCTCTTTAATGTTATCCAAAGCCCTATTTATATCCTTGCTTTCACTTAAGCACTCCAAAGCTGCAAACCTGTTTGAGATCTCAGTCTGATACTGTTTCTTAACCTCCAGCTCATTTAGCTTCCCTAGATTAAATCTTTCCACATCAAATTTCTGTGCAGCTTGTTTACTTTCTGCTACTCTTTCCCTAACTTTTGCAACCACCTGATTGTGATCAACATCACAGTCAGCTCCCCTGAAACTTCGTACATCGAGCATGCTTGAATGCCATCTCCTTTCTGTCAGTATGTGATCAATCTAGTTTTTAGTCTTCCCATCTGGAGAGTTCCAGGTGTAATTATGAATGTTTCGGTGTGGGAACATCATGCTCTTGACGACTAGATTTTTTTATGTGGTAAAGCTGACTATTCTAACATCATTATCATTACTATCCTGATGTAGACTCTCCTTCCCAATTGTTGGTTTGAAAATATTCTCTCCCCACTTTTGCATTAAAATCTCATAACAGAATTTTCATATGGCACTTAGGAAAATGATAAAAAAACCTGCTGTAATTCCTCATAAAAACTGTCTTTTGAATCATTACTTTTCTCCTCACTTGGTGCATGCACATTCAGAACAATGTTATTACACCAGCGACCTCTCGGAGCTATATATGACATCCTCTCGCTAACAAACTCTTCTCTCATAACTGTTGTTGTTCCCAGTTGATGATTTTCGTTTCCTTTTCCGTAGAAAAAATTATAATCCTCTGCTCTTCCTGTGCCCCTTGTGTCCCACCTAACCTCCTTCACACCCACTAAATCTAATTTATTTGTTGCTAATTCTCTGGCTGCTGCTGTAAGGGAACCTGACCTATACAGGTTCCTTACATTCCAAGTACCGAATCTCATGTCCCTTTTCCATTGTTTAGGTTGTACCAAAGTATCAGTCCAGGCCTGAGGCTTTCTTTTTGAACAATTCATTACATGATATGTTTTTACAGTGAGGATTTAGCACCTTGCCCAACCCCCAAGCTAGGGGACCACCCCTTGTTGGCTGTTTGCAACTGCTTATTCAATATATTCATAGGTACCCTCCATATTGGAGGCCATTCCTCCATCCACAACCTGAGGACATGGCATGCCGTGGTGACACGGTCCCACTTTTCACGGCTCTGTACTGCCTAGACGTTACTTATTCAGACTACCACCTTTTTTTTTTTTTTTTTTTCCCAAAAAACCTTCACGGGGCCATTTTTTCACCACAAACCAAGCAGTGAAGGGAGGGGTTCATGCCTGGCTTGTCACACGGTTTATATTTGTATAAACGGCCTTCAAAAGCTTGTCCAAGGTCGGACTTTTAAGTGTGTTGATAAGCTAGGTAACTGTGGAAAAATGATGCTCAGTAAATTCTGTATTGTTGTGTTAATTTTCAAACGTGTGTTACCTGTACTTTCTGACTGTCCTTCATACAGAGCAGTTACTTATATGAAGTTAACAGTTTTAGAGATGCAGTTCTGCTTGTCATCAAGAAAGGCTAGGTAATCATGCTAGCACAGGAGAGGCATACATGATTGTAATACTTGTTTGTTGCAGATTTCAATGTGTAGTGCACCTCTTAGAGAACTCTCAAATCCTGGAGCTAGTGGAAGCATTTTTTATTTGACGGAGGATGATGAATTTATTATTAAAACTGTACAGCATAAGGAAGGTGAATTCCTTCAGAAACTTTTACCAGGTTATTATATGGTAAGTTTGGTGTGCGGAGTTTATTTATGGTGTGAGGTTAAGTTTCAGTTTTATGCAGTTATGTCTGTTGTGGGATATGACCCAGTCCCTGTGGGTAATTATATTCTGATGTTTCCAGGGAATGTAGTGCCTTCATCTTCAGTTGTTTAAGGTCCTGGAAGAATGCACTATGTTCCTTCGAAACATTGGGATCTGCTTACCCATTCACACAGTGTAACATCCCGAAGGAACAGAGTCCTCAGTTACACTGCTGGCAAGACTTCAGAAACTTGTTTTTAATTTTTGTGGTTTGGGTAATATTTTTTGTGGTTTTGTGTAGTGAAGGACTGGCCGTATGAATGATAGTTTTTGTGAAGAACTAGAAGGTATTGTTTGATCCGTTTGTTCTTTCCATTTAAAAGTGCTGTTTGGAAATTATAATGCAAAAGCAGGGAGGGAAAATATGCAGTTTGCACAGAAAGTAATTTCCCGTATGTTTTTGCTTGGCCGGTAAAAGCTAGGAGTGTGAGAATTTAAGTGAAACAAATTTTAGGTCTCTGATTTTTATGTACGAAGTTGTGAAGTTATCAGAGATCAACACTGCAGCAGCACTTCACATTGGTGTTGCTCAAAGATGTACATTACCAACCATGTGTTGTGTTAGAATTCCCTGTTGCCAAGAAAGAATCTGTGATAATCTGTGGAAGGGCTATTTTAAATAGAAGTACTACCGTTGGTCACTGGCTGTAAAGAGTGATGGGTTCGAAAATGGGAAAAGCAGAGCTCCATGATTTGCCTTGCTCAGGCTGTGTGGCACAGATGTTAGTCTCAAAATTCTGCAACATGCTGATGTGATGATTGATGAGAATTGATGCCTCTCAATGCAAAATCTGGCACTTAAGCTTTAAATCAGCAGAGGAAATGTTAGTTGCATCATTGGAGATTTCTGATATTTGAAGGTGTGTGCTAGATGGGTGCCTCGGAGCCTTCCATGCAAAACCAAGAGAAAAGCCAATTCATCCAAGTTGTTGGTAGGAGAGACCTTATTCCAGATTGTTTCAGCCTGCATTAGGACACTGAAGAACTCGGGCAGTGTTTCAAATGAGTTTCAACTCACACGAATCCACAGAACTCTTGCTTGAGCATTTCAGTGCAAGTCTACCCATAAGTTTGAAGACTTTGTAAATCATCACAAAATATGGTTGGACGACCTTACCCCATTAATCCTACATCCCCAATCTAGCACCCTCAGATTTTGACTTGTGTGGAGCCCTGAAGAGTGCAATCTATGGTAAGAGGGTAGTTGACGCTGTGATTTGTGCAGTGAGAACTTGGCTATGTGAGTGGAATGAGGAATAGTACTGTTGTCACAAGGTAGTAGAAGTAGGTGGAGACTGGAAAAAGAGAGTATAGAGTCAAACCAACACTCTTCATTATGTGTAATTTTCATGATTTAGGAATAAGTACTTAATGAGAAAAAAATAAGTGGGCGTTATTGTTTGGGTGAAAACATGAATTTCATAAAGGAATGTGCAGAAACTATACTAGCAACTAATAAGAATTGTGGTATATGAGTGTAGTAAGAACATTGTGTATTCTCATATATCAACTCCGTTCAGCTGAGAATATTATATCTTCATGTTTCCTATATAAACCATTAAAACGAAACTGTACAGCTGTAATATTTTTGTTGTTTATGTGGGTGTGAAACTTGCTTTTTTACTCAGAGGAAGAACAGTGTAATATGTTGAAGCTCTTGTTTAGAAAACCTAAGTGGAAGAGAATGCTTGCTAAGTCTGCCCATAACTGTGTTGCTTACCAGAGACATTTCTTTAGCATTTAAATGTGTATAAATTAAGGAAGGGAAACCTTGTTTTGTTTCTTGATTGTGATTGTAAGTAACATGATTTGAAGGTAAAAAAAGGAAGATTAAATTTATGGTTTAGAGGTTTTTGCTTCTCTTGTGTATATTTGTGTGTGAAAGTCACATATTCTCTGGTACAAATTATTTTTGTGCAAGGGATATAATGAATGGCCCTTCCGTTTGCATTGTGTTATTTAATTGAGGTTTGAAAAAGAACATTGTGGCAGTGTGCATAAATTTTTACAGTGCAGTGAAGGGGTATTGCAGAATTTATATATCATAATGGGCAGTATTGTGCAAGGTGCTAGATTTATTGTGTCCCCAAGCTTCAGAATATTGGTGTCAGCCAATATGTGTATAGTAGCCAGCTCAGATCCTGTGCTATTACTGCTGTCTGAATGTTGTCTGTTATTAGTAATAAGGTGAAGACAGTCTTCATGTGCCCGTGAAATGTGTACTCTTGAACCATAACACTTCCTCTGGGATGGTTTAGCAAAGTATGTGCCCTGGGGAGAATGTTACTGTGAGTTTTGTGAAAGATATTCTGTGTGTGTGCACTGCTGTGTAAAAGAAAGCTAAAAAGAATAGCAGAAAAATTTCATGTGACAGGTTTACTGCCTGTGGAGGGGGACTGTAAATATCATACTCCACTGCAGAAAAATTGGATGACATTGGTGCTGAATTAAAAGACATGCCCTAAAATAACTGTGCCAATTGGCTGTTCAGAGTGGAGTGTCAATACTTCAGTTTACACAGCAATAAAACTACTGAAACTATGACTGTACAGTGTTATATCTGGGAAGCCAGAAGCTGGTGTTGTGGGTGCTTTGAAAACAATCAGTACAAAGTTGATTTCTTTATCTGGAATTAATATTTTCTCAGGTGAGGGGTGGTTTGTATTCAGTGGGACTGTAAATTTCCATGCAGTTCACAGAGTTTCTTTGCGTGACTCTCAGGTCATTGAGCATATGCGAAATTACAGGGTACTGTGTTCTAAAGAAACAGTAAAAGTCTGTGTACTATGTTTGATTCTGGCGCCATTCTTAAGGAAGTTAAGAGAAAGAGAGAAATTTGGGTATCTGGAGAGTATGATTATCATTTGTGGAGGATACTAAAAGACAGAGTTTATATGAACATTTCAGATTAATTACAAGAACATTTGAAAGTAAATTGCTAACATTTCTAACAACATCTGCCTAGAAGTAAGAGACTGACACTTGGAGATGCATCCCCAAAATAATGTAAGTTGAGTTGCAGGAGAGACATGTACTCTGAAATGCTGACAAATTTAGGCTATATTTCTTTGTTTGACATATGATTCTGTCTGAAGTTTTTTATTGTGTGTTTTTCTGTTGACAGAACCTGAACCAGAATCCACGTACTTTGTTGCCAAAGTTTTTTGGGCTATATTGCTATCAATGTAATTCAAAGAATGTTCGATTAGTAGCTATGAACAATTTGTTACCTTCTACTGTGAAGTTACACCAGAAGTATGACTTAAAAGGCTCTACGTATAAACGAAAGGTGAGAAACATGACGACAGCTGAGTACATTCAATGGAACAGGTTCCCACCTTACTTGTGAATGATGAAAAATTAAAGGATCCAGCAGACGTGGCAAATGTCTGCTATTATTTCTTTATAACATTTACTGAAAAATTAAACATTCCACACATACAGAAAGGATATGCTATCGCAATTCTAAAAGATTCATTTCCTGGAAACTTCCCCAGCATAAAATTAATCCCCATCACTGAAGCTGAGGTAAAAAGTGTAATACATTCTGTAAAAAAAAAAATCGTCAGGTTATGGTGAAATAACAAGTACAATATTAAAAAGCGTAAGCATCTCTTGTTAGTAACCCATTAAGCTACATTTATAATCACTCACAACGTAAAAGTATTTTTCCTGACCGTCTTAAAATTGCAGTAGTAAAACCACTTTACAAGAAAGGACACAGAACTAGTATATCAAATTACAGGCCTGTATCTTTATTAACCTTTTTTTTCTAAGGTACTCGAGAAACCTATGCACAGTAGATTAAACCAACACCTGTGTACAAACAACATACAGGTCACAGAACAGTGTGGTTTTAGGAAATGGGTATCAACTGAAGATGCTGCCTTCAAACTAACAGATAGTGTGTATAAATCTCTTAATCAAAAAATTAATGTTGGAGGAATTTTTTGTGATTTGGCAGTCTCTTTCTCTGATTCAGCAAGGCTTTTGATTGTGTGAATCATGAAATTTTATTAGCTCAGTTACATTTCTGTGGAACTGGAGAAGTATCTGAAGATTGAGTCAGGTCCTTTTAACTCAAAAATTTGAAGTAACTACACCTAATTCAACTTGGAATTTTTTCTCTACGTGGAATGCACTGAAATGGGGAATTCCCCAAGGATAAATTCTAGGGCCTGTACTGTTCATAATATATATATATGTGTGTGTGTGTGTGTGTGTAGCTCAGTCGGTATAGCGACTGACTACAGGCTGGATGGTCCAGGATCGAATCCTGGTGGGGATGAGATTTTCTGCCCATCCAGACTGGCCCTGGGGCCCACCCAGCCTTCTGTAAAATGGGTACTGGGTCTTTCCCGGGGGTAAGGTGCGGCTGGGGCGTGCTGCTGACCACTCACCCCCTTCTAGTGCTACCCACCCTCTGGGCCACACCGGACCTGTAATTGGATTTCTGTTCACTGTCAAATTTAGTTCTGTCTTGTATGATTAAATGGTTTGTTGCTAATAATTTAGTTCTAAACTTTTATGATACAAATATAATGAAATTCATAACAAAGAAGTTCTCACATTCCACATTACATATTGGTTATACTGAAAATGATATAGAATAAACAATGAATACAAAATTACTTGGCCTACAAACTGATAACCATGTTAATTGGAAGAACTGTATTGAGCAAATGATATCTAAGAAGTTGAGAACATTATGCCGTTTGGTCGATAGTCCATATCAGTAACATTGACACTCGCAAATGAATTTGCTGTGCATACTTTCATTCTGTTATACAATTTGGAATAATTTTTTGAGGTAACTCTTCCAACAGTGGGAAGATTTACCGCACAGTAGACACTTTTAATCTCGGTTATGAAAACGAATAAGTTTATGATGTAAGTGGCACAAGTTGCTGTTTGTTATGAGATAAATACGGATCACAAAAGTACAGTGTGGGCAGAGTGTACATTTGTTGAATGTTAAAGTTGTTGGTGCATCACGTAACCAGTAGGCTTTGAAAGGTTAATGCAAGGAATAAGCATCACCTTCATAGTCTAAATGCCAACCCATATTGTTTCCAAAACAGTACATTCTGTTCTGGCATAAATATTTTCCACAGTTTACCACCTAGTGTGACAGTCCTCAAGAATGACAAGGCAAAGTATAAAGCAGCCTTAAGACAATTCCTACATAGACACTGCCTGTACTCTGTAGTTGAATTTTTTGTGTGTCAAGATGATATATAATGCTGTTTTTGTAAAATGTATTTTACACTGTGAATTTTTTATGTATGTATTTATGACTTATTCCTGTTCCTACTATCTTTATGACACACTTAGGGATCCTTGGAATGTATGTATATATAATTGCATTCATAATAGACTTTAGTCTAGTGGTGTGTTAGTGTATTCAGTAACATTTTGTGAACAGTTTACAGTGCATAGCATTAAATGGCAGGATGGCTGTGACTGATGTTGGAAGAGGATGTCATGGCCCATTTTAGTGTATAATTCAAACATTTTTCAGAGATGAGCTGAGGAAGACTGTGAGAACACTTCAGTTGGAATGGCCAGTTATAAGAGATTTGATTCGATTCTTGGTCCTCCAACATGTGGACTTGTACCTATCAGTAGACTGTGGTATTTGGTTTTTAATTTACTGATGGTGTGTTTATTAACCCCTCAGGCTAAGCATCAGTCTCTACATGAATACACTCCGAAGTGGTAATGTTTTCTCCTGCATCCTTGTGTTATTGGTATCTGTGTAGAGACTTTGCAGTGTCATCCAAACCATTTGGGCACTAGTTTCCAAAATGTGTGTATATGTCATAGAAAGTGTGCAAAAAGTGAATTTCTTTTGAAGTTTGCAAAAAATCATGGTCACTAACACCTGTTTAGTTTGAGACACCATCTTTCCTTTGGTAGGCACCCTTCCTTGAATTCTTTATCCCAGAACAACTTGATTGAAGGTTTATGGAACATGGTACTGGTGGTGCTGTTATTGCATGCTGAACATACATACTCAATTACAGTACATCATTAATTTGATATAGGTTCATTCAGAAGTCATGTGATTTGAAGCAAGTGCCATTCTCTAATTTAGGGTGCAGCATTTTCATTGAATTTAAACTGGTTAATTTCAAGTATGGTTAATTGTTAAGTTGAAACAATTTTCCAGCCCAACAGTGACTAAAATTTTTGTTACTTGAAATTATTGTAGTGTAGACTTGTGCTACTTAAAATCTCTATATTCTATTCTTCATGCGCTCCCTCAAAATTATTTCAGCTGTGTGAGAATACATGTGGCCTTGAGTGGTTTTCCTTTTGAGGACCCAAACTGTGTGAGGCAAGCATGAAGAGTGCCAAGTCATTACATGTGCTGCTGGCTGTTGTTAAAGTCTTGGTGAAAAAAGCGAGTATTTCGTACATTTCAGAATGTCCTATTGTCTGTCACATATTTTGTTTTGAATTTTTTATTCGATCCAGTGTAGAAAGTATGAGTAAAAAAGAAAAAAAGTCACAGGCAAATCAGTAGTAGGGAAACTGGGAGTTATTAGAGAAGTGGATGAATATGAAAGAAATAGAGGTGTAATAGTCCAGATTTATGAGTCCCACTGTCCGCTCTGTTGATATATTCTAACAATTATAATTCTGTCTAAGGGATTGTATTTCAAAATGCATGAGGATTGATGGAGTAAAGCAAGATAATATGGCAAATGAGCTGTTTGATTTTTCCCTGCTTGAAAGAGTGGTGTTGCAGTGGATGGTCGGATGGTGAAAATGAAGTTTGATGAAATAGCCCTTAAGATGTGCATTGATTTTAAATGCACCAACTGATAGCTGAAGTGGTTCACAGAGGGATGGAAAAATTTTTCTGTTTTAATGAAGGGTATCCCATGGATATTGATTTTAACTGCTGCAGTGGTTTGCAGAGGTATTAAACAGTTTTGTTTTAATAAAGACATTTCCATTTTGTTTTTGTAACGGATTAATTAAAAAACGTCACCATCAAACACAATGGTATTGTGTAACAGCATTCTGTTAACAACAGACAATGCTTATTGTTAACGGAATATTGTTATGTAGTAGTGTTTGATGGTAATGTTATCATTTATTAATGCTTGGAACATTGCATGCCAATCAGTGCATAAAGAAAGCTTTTCACAGACCTTGATTTGGCAAAGAAATGTTTGAGAACATGTGAAACCCATCGTTGCCCAGTGTGCCCCAACGCACATTTTCAATCTGAATGAAATTGCACATTTTTATAATGCGTAGCCAAAGAGGACCCTGGCATTAAAAAGGGAGAAACACCAGGGAGGGAAAGGGTAATCAACCAGTTTCCTTCCTTGATTCTCTTCAGAGTTACCTGACATAATTCTCTTACCTTGGAGATAAAGGTAGCACATTGCTTTGAAATGGTGCTGATAAATTACAGTCTTGTGGGATGTGCTCAGTGTGAAAGCCTAAAGTCTTGAATAAATGTATGAACATACACATCATTAGCTCAGTGGCTAGTGCCATATGGGTATGCAGTGGAAAATTTGTAGTAACTAATGAAAAACATTGCCACAGTGAAGTGGCATTGTGCATTCAGAAAGAATGTGACTGTAGCAATAATTTGATTTACTCATATGAGAAAACAGTGTGGGCTTTGTATAGCATAACAGTTTTTTTCATTTCATGGGGCCCATTGTATCCCAGTTTTCATCTTTGTGCACTGCTGTCTGAGACGTGGAAAATATTTTGTTTGTTGAATTGAATTTAATAGTAAAGAAAACTTTTTTTCTTAGTTTGTGAACTGAGCAAGGAATGAAAAATTGCATGTAATTGTGTCGAACGGTGTTATAAATGAGATTCATGCTACATGTGTGCAGTAAAATCTTCATGGGTTACCTGCCACATAAATTAAGAAGTGAAGTTGAATGTGCAGACAGAACAAGGCACCGAAATGTTGGACTTGTGTTGTGAATGGACATGGCTGGTCTTACAGGAAGATTTTAGAGTCAGTTCCTGAGTTTGGAGCATCCGTGAATCACATTATGGTAATGTTGGTCATAGAATGATGTACATCAATTGAGACCAAAGTCTCAAGGTGTCCATGTGGTTGTGGAGTTTGTGGTATTTTTCACATTTTTGAAATAATGGAAGTTGAGGCTTTTGATTTATATAGAGACAAAGTGGGCATCTGAAACAGGTGAGGGATCGTAGAGACTAGATTCACAATTCATACCTGATTCTTGAATTTGGAGAGTTGGTATTTTAACTACACCATTGTGGTTATTTGTTACAGGCTTCTAAACTGGAGAGACAGAAGGGTTCTCCAACATACAAGGATCTGGATTTCATAGATCATCATCCCGAAGGCATTGGACTGGAATCTGATACATACTCAGCACTTATAAAAACCATCCAGAGGGACTGTAGGGTCAGTCATTAAACATTAAACCGTCATGTTGTTATGTATATGCATGTATATGTCTGTGAGCATGTGTGCATGTAAATAAAAGAACTGTTGCCTATTTATGATTGCTTGTTCATATGTTCTTAATTTATGGTTATTAAAGAATATTATTTCCACAGATGAAGCAGTATATTGACAGTATAGTGGTGTAAGTTATTTTTCACTTTCCATGCTTAGAATTTCCATGTAAATTTTGAATGTTTATAGTTCTGTGACAAATTTAAATTCCTGTTTTGTGATTGTCAGTATAATGTAGTGTAATGTTTCTATTGAATGGTTGTTAAAATAGTTGTGTCTTAAGAATGCATTGTTATTTTAAAACATTGGTTTTGTGTTTTGGGCATTCAGCTGTATTAAATTTCGGAATTTTGCCCTATATTGCTTGACAGGTTGAGATTTCTGTGGCCATTGTAAGTTTTGTAATTTACTTCTACACTGTGTGGGATTAAGATTGGAGAGTAATGGGTAAATGAAAAGGAAGCTTGTGGTAATATACATTGGGATATTTGATCGGAGATGCAATGTCATTCTGTTTTGCGCTACGTGTTGGTCAAATGCTGATCATTCATCCTGTACCCTGTTCAGTGTACTAAACTGCTTGTTAGGAAAATAGCAGATAGCAAGAATTGTTGGAATTTGAGTGAAATTCTCATGTAACTAAATTTAAGGAATCCAGAGTTATATATTTTGGGAGTTCTTTTAAAGACTAGACTATTTTTAGAGGGTTTATTAAAGTTGTGCCATGAAGGAATGTGTGGAGTGTCAGAGGTACAACTATACTCATTCTTAACCTTGGTCCTAGTTGGAGGTGAGTTGTCTGCATCATGCCTGAGCTGCCTTTTCCCTGACAGAAGAGCACCAAGTAACCATTGAATGGGTTGGATGATTTGGAAAAAAGATGAATTTCTTGCCCTAGCTGGGAATTCAACCATGATTCCTCAGTCACCCAGCTCATAGCCTAGTTGCTATACTGATTATGATATCACAGATGTTCTTATTTATAGCTGTTCTTAAGCTTGTCATTGTCGGGCTGACATGCCCAAAATATGAGACAGTGAAAAAATTACTGTCATTTGGGATGTGGAATTATGTGATCTGGTAGAAATTTACTTAAGTTCTGCTTAGTTAGTGGTAAATGTTTTCCAGTCTACATAGTGTCACATCCCAGACAGTAGTATTCTTTTTAATCACCTCTGTGAAAACCCAGAATTTTACGTTAATTTTTCTATCTGCAATTTTCAAATGGTTCGATGTTCATTGGAAACTTTTCTGTACTTCAGGTGCTGGAAAGCTTCAAGATCATGGACTACAGTTTATTAGTAGGGGTACATAATTTAGATCAAGCGGCCAGAGACAAAGCGGTGAGTTTCGTGTTATAATGATATGAGAGGAGACTCTGTAGTGATGTCTGTGTTACTGTTTGAGTGTAATATGGCATTGCGATTACAGCAAAAGCTGGTTTATGTGGCACTGGATGATCTGGAAAGCACTGTTAACCAGAAATTTACAGAGGCCCATTACATTCTTATAGGAGCAACAACCAGCACTGGTTTTGAGAGTAGAGAAAGCAGAAGTTGATTGAGAAAGAGATCACAGCAAGGGTGTAAAAATTGCAGGTGCCAGGTCAGAGTGGCAATGGATGTGAGTCCTCACTTTGCAACTTGCTTCGTGTTTTAGGCAACTAGAATTTGAGGCTGCATCTAGATTTTTGGAAAACTTTGCACCCGTGGTGAACAGGTTAAAATTTATGTATGTGTACAGTTACACCATGCTATATAAGGGGTGATGAAAAGGGAACAGAAAGTATGCCAGTGAAAACAGGGCAGGATATCAAGTGAGCATTTAAATGGATAGACTGTCCATGAGGTTGCTAGGTTTACTAAAATATGTGTTAGTTGTAATGTTCTGATATTCTGGTACACTGCAGTATCTGGCAACCCCTTGGTCCTGGAGGGACTGAATAAACCAGCTTATATTGTGTTTGCTCTGTGTGAAAAATGTGTGAAGCCTACGGAGTTTCAGTATTACAGAAAATTTGAGAACCAAAGTATTATCACATTATAATGAATGTTTAGTTTAATTTGTTGGTAGAGATATTTTTTTTTTTCTACGTCAAATTTTCCTCCCATTTCTGAGTTCCAGAATGTATTGTACCAAGCTTTGTTTGGGAGTAATTTTTAATTTATAACTGATTTAATATAAAAGTAACATTCAGCAGGAACAGAAAGCTAACACACGACATGAATCTGCGGACAGTGAAGACCAAGAAATTACATCTGAAGATAAGGAGCGAGAAAGAGGGGCGGTTGCTCTTTACCGATCACGGTCTATAAATAGGCAACGGTTAGTTGCTCATTCAACAGCCATGGAGAGTATTCAGGCTGAGAGTGAACCCATCGATGAAGAGGAGGATGTTCCGTAAGTGAAAATTACTTCATATGTTACAGTGAGGGGTTGATAATTATTTTAGAATGTGGCAGTTGGACAAATAATTTGGTTCTAGATAAAGGTGGCCCAGTATTCTGTGCCACATCGCTGTGGCTGTCTCCTGTGATAGAATGCAAGATTATTTTTTTCCTGTTGTACTGTTTTACTGTTGACCCTCGATTCAGGCATGAAGTAATGGACAGGTTTGAATTTTAAAAGTTGTCAATTTATATGACTTATGAACTGTGTTGATCTTAATTGCTTTGCATATGGTTTGCCAGTGTGCTTGTGTCACAAATTGCCAAGTGAGATTTGCAGAACTAATATCTCTAAAACAGCAAGTGGGAAAATTAGTCTCTGGCCATGTAACTGTGTTTTTTTAAGGCCCGTTGACAGTATTGTGCAAAGTGACTTTACCCATGTCATGTCTGTCCATCTGTCTGTCTTTCCATCACCCTGTTCATCTGCATGGAATTATTTGGATTTTAATGAAATTTGATATTTTGGTATTTTTCTTTGAAAATCTGCCAAGAAATTTCAAGTTTCATTAAAATCTGAAAGGAATAATGGGTAACTTACATGAAGATGTAGGTACATTTATGATAGTATCTCACTCAATTGTAAAATAAGAAGTGTTGCGGACGGATGTCAGAGAGAAAACCCAAACACACATTTTATGTTCAGTAACTTTAAAAAAAAAAAAATTAGGAAATTTATGAGATCATGAGGAAGCATATGGTAGAGCCAGACATGCCAGAGAAGACAATGCATGTGCCTTGTATGCTGGATAACTACGGCTGCCAACACACACACTCAGAATATAGGATATATATTTTGTTTCCTCAGTAACAGTGGTTAAGCAAACATACCTCAATGTTACATATTGATTACATTGCCTGTCTTGGTTATCCCTGGTTACAGTTGCTGATTTTTACTTCTCTTATGTAAAGCAAATCTTTTTCATCTGTTCGTGGTCGGACAATTAAGTTCGCGAACTCGCCACCATGTGCTTGCCATGGCAGCACTGGACAAAAGCCTTAGTATGGTATGATGACGTTGACATATCAGCGTTTCACAGCTGTGTTGTTGATCCATGGCAGTCTCTTTCTGAGTGGCATCTGTTACTGTCTGCGTGTGTTTTTGTGTGCCGCTGCGAGAGTGTCGGAGCTTGAATTAAAGCAGCGAATGAACATTAAATTTCTTGTTAAACTTGGAAAGAATGGAAACGAAATCAGAGAGATGTTAGTGCAAGTTTATGGGGATAGTGCTATGAAGAAAACAGCGGTTTACAAGTGGGTGAAACGTTTTTCTGAGGGAAGAGAAAGTGTCACTGATGAAGAGAGATCAGGACAGCCAGCAACAAGTAGAACTGAAGAAAACATTGCAAAAATTCGTCAAATTGTGCCTGAAAACCATCGGCTGACTGTCAGGAGCATAGCAGAGTGAGTGAACATCGGCAGAGAAACAGTTAGGAAAATCTTAACTGAAGATCTCGACATGAAGGTGTGTGCAAAAATGGTCCCAAAGGAGCTCACCAAAGAACAAAAGTAAAGAAGAGTCACAATTTGCCAAGACCTTTTTGGAGAGGCAAGATGACATTTTGGGCCATGTCATCACAGGTGATGAAACATGGGTCTACCAATACGACCATGAAACAAAGTGGCAAAGTGCACAATGGAAGACTGCCAATTCCCCACGACCAAAAAAATTCTGTCGGTCCAAATCAAGAGTCAAAACTATGTTGCTGACTTTTTTGATATTAGAGGGATTGTTCACTGTGAATTTTTACCAACTGGACAAACAGTCAACCAAGTTTACTATTTGGAAGTACTGGAAAGACTGCGCGAAAAAGTTAGACGGAAATGACCTGAACTGTTTGCCAACAACTCATGGATCTTGCATCACGACAGTGCACCTGCTCACACGGCACTGTCTATGAGGGAGTTTTTAGCTACTAAACAAATAACTGTGTTGGAACACCCTGCCTATTCACCGGATCTAGCCCCCGATGACTTTTTTGTGTTCCCGAAGATAAAGGAAATATTGAAAGGCAGGCATTTTGATGACATTGATGACATTAGGAGTAATACAACGGCAGCTCTGAAGGCCATTCCACAAAACCAGTTCCAAAATTGTTTTGAAGGGTGGACTAGGCGCTGGCATCGGTGCATAGCTTCCCAAGGGGAGTACTTTGAAGGTGACCATGGTGGTATTCA
>Ga0123352_10004694_pt1 | contig 20225 bp, 15 predicted proteins | sample TergutLab28metaG_FD_89700 | JGI IMG/M metagenome (GOLD analysis project Ga0123352, IMG submission 89700) | Labiotermes labralis P1 segment gut microbial communities from Petit-Saut dam, French Guiana - Lab288 P1 | ecosystem: Host-associated > Arthropoda: Insects > Digestive system > Gut ...
GGGGGGGGGGGGCATACCTCGCCGAAAGGCACGTAAACGACGCTGTAACACAAGTTTAATTTTCTGCGTAATAATGAGACTTGAAAAAAAAATTCTTCTCAGTCTGTACCTTCGTGTAACTCTCGAATCCAGAGGCTTCTGTTAAGTTGACCGGAAACAAAAGATGTCGCTGCCGAATGACAGCATTTACAATTCTCAATAGCCTTTGCAAAGGGATGTTTTTTTCGTGGCTGGAAAAGAGGGAGGAAAACAAATGAAAATAAATGGCCGACGATAAAGTTGACACTCGAAATAATAATTTCCTCATGAAAAGGAAGAGAAGAAAGGAAGTTGTTCTTAATTCTTCTCTTCCCTTGGAAAGGGGTTGGGGGGGGGGGGGAGGTGGGATGAGGCAGCTTATTAGGTAAAGAAAAGATTGGGTTGGGACTGCATAAGAGAGAAAAGGACCAAAATGTAGTACATATGGAGTGTAAGGTGAACGAAAGGGGAAAATGTGAAAAGGGGAGTTGTGCATCCAGTGGTGGAATGGAATTGCAGTAAGCCGCCATGTGGACGGCCTTCATGATGACAGCTTTGGTATTCAAACATGATGCCTGTCATCGGCAGCACAATCATCACCAGGAGATTTACAATTCAAGCTTGCATCAATTTCATGGGTGTTTGTCCTTCCTCTTCTTGGTTGACATACGTTTCTTCTGCCAGTCACAATGTATTCATACGCTAAGGTAGGATTGCGTGGATTCTTCGTTTTTAAAATACGCTGTATCCGCTTGCATTTATAGCTGGCACAGTGCTTTAATTTAAGAAGCATATCGATAGTTCTGTTTTACTGTTTGTATTGTTCGTGGGGGAAAATTTGTCACAAGGGAATAAAAAATATATGGCACTGTGATGGTGTGCTGTGTTTGCCGAAACTTGCTAGTAAAATACAAAGTACATATTGTCCCTGTGCTTAATTAAGTACCGCTATTTGATCGAAAATAGAGTGGCGATGAAGATATGTTTGTGCGTGTGTGCTCGCGAGTACACACACACACACACACATTTTGACTGCGGCTGTTGAAAGTGACTTGTTAATGGAAACGTAGCTGCTGTAATGGCGATGTACTTAACGTAACTTAACTGCCCCACGTGATGCAGACTGAGCAGGTTACCTTAGCGGTATTCAGTAGTTGCGCGAGTGGCACCAGCTAGCCTGGCTCGTTTCCCATCTCTCTTGGTCCCTTCAGTTAAGTCCTGGTGTGTTGATCCGCATCATTTCCAGTCATTTGTAAATTCATCATTCAGCGGGTGACGCTCCAGGGAGGGTCTTTACTCGTACTTTATCCCCGCACCGACCTCGGCAGCTGTATCGCATTCCACGGACATGCAGTGGGAGCGGCTATGCTGAGGACAGCAGTGAAAGAAACGCGCTGTATTTCCGGATGTGACCGTGTTAGGAACAAGTCACGACGCCAGACGGTTCATCCACAGAGGTGCTGGACTTCAGTGTGAACTGTTCTGTAGAAGCTTTGATAACTTGGAGCGCCACACAGACTGCAAGACTGAGACCGTGTGACGTCACTGTAATAGATACGTGGAACACCAGGCGATTTCGGCTGCAGTTGTGCCTTATACAGGATGTTCACACAAAGACAAATTATTGTCAAGTTTGAATTTATAGTTTGTAGGAACATCGGCTGTGACGCGTGATTTGAGGGTCGCACAGCGGTTCGTTTTAGAATTCAGGTGTCCCTGATGTGATTATGCCGTTTGGTTGGTGATTTGCGACGTTTCAGAGTAACCTACTTCCTTGACTTTACAGGTCCAAGACGTCACAAATTGGACTGCCTGACACGTCAAGCTGCTGGCAACTTGTCCCTTCAGGACGTCGTGAACACGGCGTCACATCGTGTCCGAACTCAATCCCCATTTGCCCCGCCGTTAGTACGCATGCGTAAAGCACAGTTGGCAGTTTGGCAGCGCTGTGTCTTGCAGAACACAAGGTGCTTGTCTTGAAAATTTTGATAAAGCATGAAAGTGGCTTGCAAGCGCCAAGAAATTGCGAGCGCTCTAATTCTTGATTCTTCTCTCCAGAACAATGCGCTGAGGAAAATGTTCGGTGCTAAGAGGAAATGAATAGGAAAAATACGAAGTTTCATGATGAGGACCTTCTTGATTTTACCTGCTGCTAAATATTATTAGACTGATCTTATCAAGGAGGGTGGGATGGGCGGGGCATGTGGCACGTATGTGGAAGAAGAAAAATACCTACAGAGTTATGATGAGGAAACCTGAAAGAAATTGAAAACTTTGTGAATGTATAGGCGTAAATGGTATAATAATATTAAAATGGGTGTTAAATTTGTAGGATGGGAGAGCGTGGACATGGTTTGTCTGCAGGGAATGTGAGAGGCTTTTTTGAACACGGCATTGAACCTTCGGGTTTCATAAAATGTGTAGAATAACTTAACTATAGCCGAGGAGCTGTTTGGTTCTCAAGCAGGACTGTGTGTCGTGGTGTAGGTTCCACCAAACGCTCGTCGTAGCCAGTTCGCCGTTGCCAGCGGGGATCTCAGCAAGGTACTGTGAACGACTTGAGAGGCAGGAGCTTCTATTTACACGCTGATTGCTGCTGCATTATGAGGACATGCAGAAGAGGTCCGGTGTTGGGTGGAGGGAATGCTCATGTTTTTAGTGAGCTTTTGAGATGAGATGCTAAGGCAAAGAAGGGATGAATTCCGGGGCTTAAATTACTGCTGCCTGACTGCGAGGAAGCTTTTTTTTTTTTTAAAGGGAGCTGTTTTGTGCGTTTTAAAAACAAGTGTAAAGCCTCACACCCAAAGATGCTGTTGTTCCTTTTTAACGACAGTGATTATCAGAGAGTGTTGATGGGTAAGAGGCGAAGCTGTATTATAGCGTGAAGTGGCTTCAACTGCTCGGTCGGTGAGAGGGAGAGAGAGAGAGAGAGCAGGCTGATGCACGGTTTGTTGCCTTGCAACACACACGGAGATGTCTGTTGTGCTTCTTCCATTCGGGCTTGGTCAATGACATTAACTTACTGTCGAAGTCTGTACAGGCGGGTTTTCTTCTGAAGACACGTCATTGGCGTCCCTTATGCCTGATTGACGCTTGTAAATTTTACTGTTGTGTACCGCCAGGTTTAACATTCAACAACTGTACGTTCTGCCCACACAGCTGTATTTATTTGTTTTGTGTGGATCTGAGAACAAACAGCCATTATTTCCCTATACAGCATTAACTGGCTGGTTTTTGTAACCGAGACGGAGTGTGATTACTGCGCGGTACGGACTGGATCTTCGTAGATCATTCACGTTCACCCTCTACAGCCCAGTGGTCACTATATGTACCGCCAGTTTAACATTCAACAATTCTACGTTCTGCCCACACAGCTGTATTTATGTGTTTTGTGTGGATCTGAGAACAAACAGTCATTATTTCCCTATACAGCATTGACTGACTGGTTTGTATAACTGAGACGGAATGTGTTTACTGCGCGGTACGGGCTGGGTCTTTAAATATAAGCCAGTGTATTTGTTGTCTCTGAAGGGTTTACTGTATACTTGAATCATGAACCGTAGCACAAAGCACTTCTTCTCACAAATACTCCCTCCAGCCTCCTAGAATGTCTTACAAATATTTCAGTGACAAACAACAAATTGTTTCTCGCCCTCACAGTAAGTGATAACCGTATGTTCACTTACTGGTCGGCGCGTTCAGTCTCTCTCCCTCCACAGGGACTGGACCATTCTTGTTGAAATGCAGTACCCACTTCTCGCTACATTAGACTGTAATTCTGTTTCTCAATTTACCGCCTTATTCAGACAGCAGCTATAATACGAAAACTTCTCCAGGAAGAATTCAGTTGTCACAGAGATGAAGACGAAATGTGGCAGTGGAGCTGGATGTGGTCAGCGGCCGTTCTGGCGCCGGCGACGCAAAAACGAACGCCCGCGGGATGCTGGAAAGGAATGTTCGGCCTGGGATTTATACCTTTCGTTAACATTCTTTGGCGACAAGAAATAGTTCAGAAACGGAGTCGGACAAATTGGAACCGTACATGTAAGGAGCGTGATCTAAATGCAGCAATGGTCTCACGTCTGTTGACTTGCAGTAATTTTATTTAGTTTAATTCTTACAGTAGGCGGAGATAACGTTGGCCGTGTTTGCAGCGGGCGGAGGATAAAGTAGTGGGTGGGAATTGTAAGAAGCATATGTCAGAGTAATTCACAAGGCACAAAGGGAAAACGTCCGTATGCCACTTCTCTTTTCTTCCTTACAGTGCAGGAAGTGAAATGTGTAGCAGACGGATTGTCCATTCGTCCGTCTATATCTGTGATACGAAACACAACTTCGGTGCTGCAGCTCGACGGAAGACTGTACTGGAATTGTAAGAGCTGTCAGGAGACTTACGTTGCAGTTCATTGTGCCAGTAATAACCATACTTACCACGAAGTTGGCTGCGTACTTTTCCCGATTTTCTCAAAAGATTTTGCACAGTGACTCCTTACCATCGTACTTTATGTCGTAGAGTTCATAAAGAAAGTTTCCTGACCATGTAGTGAAGGCGAATAGATAATGTTGAGTTAGTCAGCTTCACGCCCCGGTCGCTTTAGCCCCGAAAATGGCGTCACAGCTGTCCATTGAAATTAGGCTCCGAGGGTCTACAGCAGATTTCATATGTGGTGCCTGCCGTTGCTGCTCGACCGGTCGCTGCGCCGACAGAGTGGTGGTGTGGTGGCAGCGTGAGATGAAATGCACGAAATGTGGGTCTGTAATTGTGCTGTGGGTTCTGTGTACGTCTTGTCCGGTAAAAATGTGCTGATTATAATAGGAAGATTTATTAAAGAATGTGCTTCACCACCTAAACTAGGTTGTTCGCTGTTTTAGCAAGTTTGTTCACATGGAGTTACTAAAGAATGTGGCCATAAATAAAGAGGTCGTAAGTTTTCAGAATGCTTCTGCGTTCGTTAGCTGTGACAAAGAAAGGGCTGAAGGACAGCTGCACCTTCGAATGTCTCTGCAGGCAAGCAACACGTACTGCCGCGAGCTACTGGTAGAGCGGACCAACTCTGCAGTACGGACCGCACTACGATGTCGGGCTCTTTGTGGGATCGCAAAATACGTAAAATATGCAGCCCGCGTTACTCTGAAATTGTGTGTTGAATTGCTTATGCGAGTTGTGTGTTGTGCATTTGACTGTTGTCGATTTGTTGCGTTCTGAATGGCTGCAGCTGAATCGCGACGTTTGCCACGTAAAAAATCCACAAACATCCGAACTTAATGTAGGATCATTTATGTGGGTCTTTAGGCCCTTCATTGCAAACCTACGTACAGGAATAGTTCAGTGACACCGGAAGGGGTTGACCACTTCAAGACTTACGTGTACGTGAGGGAATAATATTATGATTTGTGTGTGTGTGAGTGTGGAGGGGATTCAACTGGCTTATGATTGGGTAAATTTGCAGACTGTTGTGAACACAATAATACACCAATGAAACATGAAGAATGTCTTGATTAATCGACCGTCTGGCTGTTGTTTACCGAAAAAATGTGGGCTGCACGCAGTGTGTTATTGGCTTAGCAGTTTGAACACTGCACTTAACTTCACTTACAAGACTCAGTCCGTACCGCACAGTAAACACTCTCCGTCTCGGTTACAAAAACCAGTCAGTTAATGCTGTATAGGGAAATAATCTCTGTTTGTTCTAAAATCCACACAAAACACATAAATACAGTCTGTGTGGGCAGAACGCAGAATTTGAGAGTGTTAAACCTTGTGGTACATATAGTGACCACTGGGCTTTAAAAGGTTAAGTAATTCTCTTGTATAATGTATTTAATTAATAAGAGCCATCTCAGTATTAGACAAGCAACCAGACAATAAAGGCAGCGAAATATCCGTATGTTGTCACGATGGTGCGTGAAATAACAAATACTTCAGCAGGAAATCGCAAATAGAAACGCGTGAGGGTGATGTCAGTCTCTTCCTTTATATGCAGCTGAACAAGTGGAGGACTGTGAGCAGCTGAAATGGGCGTATCACGAAAGATAATGGCTAAGTGCAACCCAGACATTGATATTAACCTCTCACAGCCCAGTGGTTACTATTTTTACTACCAGGTTTAACATTCAGTAACTCTACGTTCTCCCCACACAGTGTATTTATGTGTTTTATGTGGATCTCAGAACAAACAGCGATTATTTCCCCATACAACATTAACTGACTGGTTTTTATAACTGAAGGAAAGTGTTTACTGCGCGGTACGGACTGAATATTTATATATACTTCAGGGTAAAACTCTTCTTTAAAATTCGTAATTCCTAGCAAAGACAGGGCATCCGACTGGACTATGCGAACAGCTGGACGTAACCCTTATTGACCCTAAATATCGAGATACAGCATTCCTTTGGAGGGAACTGTTCAACAGTGGGCACAGCGTAACAAACAGCCTAGAAGACTTGAGTGTCCATTGTTGCACCTGTAACAAAATGAATTCTCTCAACAAAGGACACCACCAGGTGTGGAGAGTCTTGCAGGGCCTCACACAATTAACACATTGAGCACCACGGGGTCTTTACTGGAAAACAGTAGTGATTAGGTGGGGGATCGGCAAAGGAGAAAGAGACATTCTGTGAGTATTGCGGTTATGTGGAAGAGATCTGAGTAGCTCTAAAACAGGGGCGAGTTGGCACCCTAGGCGAACCTTGCGTAAGGTTAGGTCGGATTTGAAAGAATAGGTATAGTATTTGACATACTTGTTATTACAAATTGCCGATCCTCCTGGAATTAAAACAAGTTTAATTTATTTAAAGCTTTTTGTCCCGGCTTGAATTTGACACCGCAGTTACCCCTTCTATGCACGTCTCAGTGCAGTGCACGGACCTGTAATTATTGATACTCAGTCGGTCTCGGTGTACCGTACGATCATGAACACATATAAATGTACTCTAAATTAATAAGGTAGTAACTGGAATTAAAGCCTCGGCGTCGCTGAATGGTTAACTGACAGCCATAGTTGGCCGATTAGTTTACCCATGGAGTTTGGCCACCCTTTCTCGGAAGCATGTGGACATTTGGTGATTGCATGACCATACACTTCGCAGGATAGCCTACAAAGTAGCAGTTGGAGGATATGATTAATGCGCAGCAAGTCTCCGCGCCCATCTGTATGTCCGTCCGACGTTTAATATAATGTTCCTGTGACAAATAGTTGGCTGCTGCCTCTAGGTAGCTAGCTCTCTTGTGATAAACGTCCTACGCTTAGCCGGTGGGCAGCCGGAAGAGCGTCCCTGCTCTGATGACGACCACACACACTTGTACTGACCTCCCTCCCTGTTGATACAGTCCCCACATTATCCGGTCTTAATCGATCTTTAGCACTGAATGCCTGCGTTGAATCAGCCATTAGGGATAGCCAGTTACATATTTCTTGTGTAGCCTAACTGCACTGAGGTGTGCAGCTGCCGGCGTTTCTGGAGTTGGTGTGTCGTTTGTTATTTTCCTTGCTGGACAGGAAAGGACTATATTCATGACGTCATGCTGTGTGTTCTTACAGTGGGGCGTCGTTAATTTCGCACGATTCACGTTTCGTTCAGTCACCATCTCAGTATATAATGTGCATGTAACAGCGATGTTCCACTGTAACGTGTCTCGCTCGACCAAGCTTTGCAACGAACAGGCAGTTCGTGTGTTTTGAAACGGCAGTTAGACCTGCTGAACTGTACATAAATATTTTTGTTTACTATAACTGCTTGGTTTAATAGTACAATACGGTAATATAGTGGAATATTTGTCTTTCGTTAGGATTCTGTGTGTGTTTTATCCTATGTTCAGGTACTTGGTATTCCCATTTAAACGTGTTTGTTTTAATTAATGTTTGTTTGTGCTACAATACATATATATATATATATATATATGGACTTGTTTTCGGCCTGTTAACCCTGAAGATGAAGACACTACAGTTCTCCGAAACGTCGGCGCATACCCAGCCACCGACGAGGTCACTTCATATTATATATTCGCTCCTCACAAAAGAATTATTCCGCCTCAGCGTGTTTCATCTGCCACCGTGCTGTCTCATTCTTGCGCTCAGTTCCTTCTGCATAGTTCACAATATCATTGTGTTTTTAATATTTTCGGTTGTTTCTTTTATGGCTGTCCTGCAGCCCGATAGCCACAGATGCACTTGCAAGTACCAGACAGGTGAGTGGGCCAAACAGCGAAAACTTCTAAATAGATCGTTTCAGAACACGAAGAGCGAGACAGTCGTATCGAGGAAACATGGAGAAAGGGTTGAGCAAATAAAGATGGAGAGAGAAACAGTAGGAGAACTGAGTGTCAGACGGGAGGATATGGCTGTGCTTGTTACAACGTACGTTGCTTTGAATTTTCTGTTCAGATCGTCTGCAGCCCAGTGAAGCTGTAAGTAGCTGTACGTCACAATACGTCGCACCACCGAGCTGTTACAAGACTGGTCATGCTTCGGTCCAGCTAAGCGAGTACATCAGTCAGTTCTTGACTGGCCGCAGTCGCTCTGCTAACCAAACAGTTCCCCGCATTTTGTGTTACCTGTGTTCTAATTACCCTCGTCACTCTAGAGCACCCCCTTTCCTTGTTCTCTGCCAGACGCATCCCGTCCTTGACGTCCCACTTCATTTTTTCACGGCTTCTTTTATCATCGTCGTCCTTGTCGTCGTCATGTCTTCCAAAAGATATTGTACTTGGTTTTCCCGGCTAAAGTTTTCTGCACTCTCTGTCTCTTCCTGCATGCTAAATGTCCCGCCCATGTCTTCCTTTTCGATGTACTCATTGTCACAGTATTTAACGAATAGAACTGTATAACAAGTGCTGCTGGGGAGACCTGGAGCAAACAGACAGTTTGGAAGATGTAGCCGTAGATTTCAGGATAATATTAGAATCGGCATTAAAGAAATGGGAGTTCAAGGCGGGGGGGGGGGGTGTTAATGTGCTTCAGGATAGGGACGATTGACGGGCTGTTGTGAACACGGTGCTGAATTTGGGTTCTATAAAATGGTAATGATTGTTTCGCCGGTTGAGAACTTTAGTGTTATCAAAAATAACTGGGCCCCAAGAAGTTACCTAATTTGTTTGTTGTTTAGTTAATGGTATTTTGTGGGAATTAAGTACTATAAAACTTCCGATTTTTATATTTTTTCGTGTCTATCGTCTCGTTAGGTCAAAACATGATATCGTTCTCCAGAACTCTTTCGTAATATCACAGCACGGCCACAGGGTCCAAACGCTTGCAAGAACGTACGTAGTTCTCTGATCCGAGAAACAGCGAGCTCGTATTCAGCTTTGAGCGGCATGCATACATACGTACATACACACATACATACACACATGCATACACTCACACACATACATACACATACATACATACATACATACATACACACACACACACACACACATGCAAGCAATGGCAACTGTAATACTGGAAGAATGTGTGGTGTGCTTAGACTGTAGTGAGTTACATATTCATGGAAGTAAACAGCTGACCTACATGGACGCTGTGCACCGAGACGACAGAGAATAGAGGCGAATTGCTATGTGAAAGAACTGGCACTGTAAGGATAACGTCAATTGTATTTAAATATTGATCCGTACCGCGCAGTAAACACACTGTCCGTCTCAGTTATAAAAACCAGTCATTTAATGCTGTATAGGGAAATAATGGCTGTTTGTTCTGAGATCCACACAAAAGACATAAATACAGCGTGTGGGCAGAACGTAGAATTGTTGAATGTTAAATCTGGTGGTACAAATAGTGACCACTGGGATTTAAACGGTTACGCTTGCACTACAGAAGCTTAATGTTGAAGCAGTAGACTGTTCTGATCTGCATACTGACGGTTTGTTTTTGGCGCTTTTCCCGTTTCGACCGTCCTTCGATTTCTGCTCTGACTTAATAAATGCTTCGGTAGTTGGTACAACTCTGCATTTTCTCGGTACATGAATCAGTGTCTTTACAGATGCAATCAGCGAAGTACATCTGTATACCGTATATATGGATACATTGTCATTGCGATGTGGGAATGATAATTGTATTTGGATTAGCAGTTTGTTACTTAAAAATCCTGCTGTAATAAGCAGATGTTTAATTGCCATGTGGACAGAGATGTTCCTGTGAAGTAGGATTAACCTTTTGCCCTACTGAGGCTTGCCAATGCTCCGGCGGCTAGTTGCCTGCTGCTCTCAGCGCTGATTGCACTTGTGAACCCAGGTGCGTCCGGGCGACGTGACACTGGGACAGCTTTTTATAAAAGTACTTCAGTTTTTCTTTGTTTTGAATCGTTCGCCAGTGCTTTACATTCTTCCCCACGTGTACGGTCTGTCTAATGCAGTCTGATCGGAGCTTTCGACAGCATCTTTACAGCAATTATCGCAGAGTTCTCTCACAGAACTGGAAGGCCCAGCAATATGGCCTCATATTTAAAAGAGTTTTTACAGCTTGTTGGTGGCCTTAACGACTGCAATCGGTAATCGTTAGCCCACCCACGTGCCAGAAGGAGATATTGCTCATACCTAGAACTATCTGTCTGTAAGTTCGGTGCTGAGACAAGGCTGGTATTGGTTTGCTTTATGGATCTTCTGCCTCCCATACCCTCATCCTGAAAAGCAATCATGTGGAGGTAATAATGGCTCTCGGTGAAGGCAGTTTCAAGTCGTTTCAATGGATATACTGCCTCGTGGAACGACGGGTCCTGTTCCACATGTACACACCTGGGAAAATGAAATAGCAGAAGATGTATGTTGTTGTTACTGGAGCAAGTTTTGTTCGCGCACAAGTAGATTGAGGCTTCTCCTTTGTTCTTGTACGTACGGACCTGTTGTGCTGAAGAGCGACATATGTACAACCTGGTAATGCTACATTCTGGTCCTAAATGTGACGCAATTTGACAGTTGTACATCAAATGGATATGTTTGTGCGATGTACGATTATTGCGTTTGGTGGTATTTGGAACTTCATGTATGTACAGTCTTACAGTGGTTGGAAAGAGAGAGAATTTGTGACTGGGCTGGAGCACCGCGGGTCTTAGGGTTTCGCCTGCCCGGCGTTTATATTCGTGTGTGTTCCTATGGACACACTCACGGTACAGTGAAGGCACTTTCGATGCCAAAAAGAATTGTTTCTCTGTCTGTAATTTCACTTGTTGTAGACTGTTCATGGTGAAACAGTGGCAATTATTGGACCGGCTTGGAATGCAATAGACTGTCGCTGCATTGCGAGTCTGACGTAGAGACTTTGAGCTTAATAGATTGTTGCGGTTTTCAGTGTCATTTCAGAAACATCCTCCAACTTCTAGCTTAGTGCTGTGTTGTGTTGTATCGTAATTGTATCAGTGTTTTGTGGGCTGCAGAACCGCGTGGCTTTGGCACAAGATTGCCAACTGTCCGTAGGCACGCACTGTCTTCACAAGCTGTCCTGCAGACAGGGAACAGCCGTTACTTTCTGCCAAACTGCAGTGTCTCACCAGCAGCAAGACACGCATCCTTACAGTCACCATTGTGACAACTTCAAATCTCATTCAGCTTGTGTTTGTTTTACATTTCAGTTACAAAAACTCATTCCACTCAACAAATTGAACTGACTGTGCTCAATGAACAGTGTCTATACGCTTTCATTAATTGTCGTCAGCAGAGTGGCAAACTGATTTCGGGACAAAGAGGAAGCGATTTGCACGGCTGTTGTTACGGAGAGATGAAGGTAAGGTAACTGTTGCAAACTGATGCCAGGCTTAGAGATTCATTTCTTCTGCGATGTGACGCTGTTTTATTGGGCTAGTTGTCATCGGCGTTTCGAAGAATGTTGGCGCGTCCTTCTTCGGAGTCGAGCGGCCCGAGAAAAAAACATTTGCAGTAAGTTCGGATTAGTGATAAAATTAATTTTAAAATGCAGTGTGTTCTGGTTTTGAGGGGTTAGGTCCGGCCGATTGGTTTGCCCTATACTAAGCAACAATCTTATTGTTTCCTATCATGCTACAGGAAAATATATTTGTTGTGTGCGCGATTTCTTACGCAACCTGTACTCACTGATGTACTACTGACGGCTGTAGCTGCCTGTTATGCCTCTGGGACATCCCTATTTGGCTGCCAGTTTACGCACTGGAAGGAGAATATGTTGTGATTTTGTGTCGGTTCCTTTTGTAATTTAGATATAATTGAGATAAAAATTAGAATTGTGTACGGATTGGTAACCAGGATGACGTAACAGCAGTTGTATGTTGATACACAGTTTGCCAAAGTTAGCAGCTTGCTTTTCATTACACCCCTGTACTAGGAGACATTCATGACGCCCTCTGTGGAAGAATGTAGTTGTATTGCTAGAGTGCCCTAAATTACATAACCAAATCTAAATTTGTGCTTGAATTTTAGTATGGTGAATTCAGTCGGCGACGAAGATTGTAAAAGAGAACACGCCGCTTGTCCCTCCGCATTTTATTGCCGTTCTTCTGCCGCGATAAGGACACAATGTGCTGTACGTGGCGGGTCAGGCGGAGTCGTGTCTATTTGAGCGGAGAGGCACGTCCGTGTTATCTGCTTGAGATAAAGAACAGCAAGTGGCGATGCGGCAGGCAGTGGACACTTGTATCATGACGCTGCAGTGCGACAACCTTTGTTTCTGGATAATAATGAATATTAAAGTTTTTGCTGTGTTCACTGTGGAAGGTGCTGTGGAGCTTTCTACTGCTTCAGGAGAGAGGAAGTAACAGGATATTGGACAAATAACTTTTTGTTCGGTCTCATGGGGAGTTACTTGTCTTGACGGTCAGTTTTGGTTGTAAAACCAAGGAGAATATGTTGGGCGGGACGGGTAGGCTGAACGAAGAAGTGAGAAAACCATACGAAAGCTATCGTTAGTACGGACGAAAGCAGCCGCTTGGTAGACTGCGACATAGATGGGACGATTAGATTGAAGTGGGTCTGAAGGTGGTAAGGATGTTAGCAGAATTTGTCTGGAGCATGTGGACGGCTGTCACGAACTGTCATAACTGCAGTGATGTGTTGCTGTCATTGTATGTTTATTCTGTCATATCCGTTGTGTATCTGTTACTGAGTGGAATTTTACTGAAGGGAAATTATGATAACAGTAAATATATAATCATAATTTGTTTATATTTCTTGTCCTTTCTGGATACTTTTCAAAAATATCGGTGCAAATTAATACTAAAGTGTGCAATAATACAGATATTAAATTTTGTGTTGCAGTGCGCCATTACTGTTGAAACTGTGCTGCTGTACAGCCGAGCTAAACATTCACATTTTTTTTTTCGTAACTGAGACAAAGGAATTAAAGCCCAGTGGTCACTATATATACCACCGGGATTACATAATTCCATGTTCTGCCCACACACTGTATTTATGTGTTTTGTGTGAATCTGAGAACAAACAGCGATTATTTCCCTATACAGCATTAACTGACTGGTTTTTATAACTGAGACGGATTGTGTTTACTGCGCGGTACGGACTGGGTATTTAAGTGTAACGCAGGTTAGTCGTAGTGTTTGAAAGGTTACGCATTAAAACGGAATGTAAGGAATGTTGCGTGTCTGCACGCCCGGACAGAGATGCTATATGTAAAGATGGTCGTGAAGACGCTGACATGTTCTGTGAGTTTGTGATTATGAATTGTGAAAGGAGAGGAACTGGATGATGTGGAGAGCGTCGGGAACCGTTGGAGGTAGCGGACAAGATCGCTTTGTTACATCAACATGCTGATCACTGCCCTCGAAGAATTCCGGTTGTTAACCAAAACGTGAGACGGCATAATTTGGTTTACAGTCATAGGTGGTGGGGAAGGTTGAGAGGGGAGATGGAGGAGGCCATTCGGAGAGGGCTTACATAACAAAGTATCTGTTGGCAGGAATAGAGTTCGGCTGTGCTGAATGCATCGAGTGTAGTGGAGTCTGAACGACTGAGGTGCTGCAGACACTGACCTTGCTGTTCCCTGGACCAATGTGTTGTGTTCATAATTATTTTCTTTAACGAAGCTGACGGTGTTATATCGCACCTGTGATAGATAATGGAATGTGACTGAGGAGCATTTGTGGAATGATAATGCCATGGGTCAACAAGTACAGGGGGACAGGCCTGTTGCAATGCTAATGTTTTACTTCAAGCCCCGTAGGAGCTGAGTCCAGGCATCCGCGATGGAAGACCCAACGAGAAGTCTCTGGAACCTTGGCACAGCGTCATCTGGCAGTACAGATTGGCTGGTTGTATGTTGTGGGTGTCTTAGGTTATGGGACGAACAGAGGTTGGGGCGTTGAAGGTTGGGTGCTGAGGAGGATGGATGTGGGAGGAGACTAGAGGAGCTTCATGATCTGTAATCCTCACCAAATGTTCGGGTGAACAAATCGCGGAGGATGGGACGGGCGGAGCGTGTGGCACGTATTGAAGAGAGGGGAAATATATACACGTGTAGGCGGGGAAAACATGAAGGAAAGAGTCCGCTTACAAGACCTAAGTACAGATGAGAGGCTAATATTAAAATTGATCTTACAAAAGTGCTTTGGGAGCATGTGGACTGGATGAGTTGGGCTGAAGATGGAGTCCACTGTCATGCTGTTGTGAACGCGGTCACGAAAAGTCCAGTTATGTAAAATACCAGGATTTTTTGAATAGCGGACGAACTGTTACCTTGTCATGAATGATTGTGTCATATTATTATTATTATTATTATTATTATTACTGTTATTATTGTGTGTTATCAATTTGTACAGGGTGCTCATAATTATATAGCTGAAACAAACCTTGTCCCTGAGGTGTGTATGGTTACAGCTGTTGTGGTGTCACAATATATGGTACATGTAATTTTCCATTATGCTATTTTAGTATTTTAATAATAATAATAATAATAATTGTTATTATTTAACGTCATTCAGCCCTTCATTTGTTATAATCATTACCTGTATAATTTGTTGCCCCACGGACTGTAACGAGCCGTTTGCTGTTAAGGCACCAGTTTATTTGTACCACGTGTGCTGGATATACACGTGTATGAGTGACAGCTCTGTCGGAATAGTGACTGGACTGTGGACTTTGCGACCCGGCAGGAGGAGAAGACATTGCTGTCCTGCAAAACGCCCAGACCGACTGTGGGACCCCCCCCCCCCTCGCCTTGTATTCATTGTGTACCAAAAACCCGTTCCCCGAAACGGAAAATGCCAGGGTGTGAAGTTGAACTGCGGAAGGCAAGAATAAGTGGAGTTCTGTCCGCTCTTTTCTGTGGCCTGCTGCACAGGGATAGCTGTACTTTTACTCTTACCTTATTTAAATATTAAGAGTCTGTGTAGGTCCTGCTGTAGCTGCAGATCTGTTGCTTCGTAACGAAAGCTGTTGTTTCATGGTGATAGAGGATCTAACCAAACTTTCGAAATAGAACGCTGAACCGCGCACGTTTGAACAATACAAGCTGACATAGTCATGATTTTTCCTAAAAGTTCTTCTCTCCCCTGGTCTAAAAATACATGTCACTTATCTTCTCTCTATGTTTTTCTGTCTCCCTTATGTATACATTTATACAGCGTAGTCTGAGGATCGCTGGTGGTGCCGAGGGCCCTCGCAAGGGGGTGCGATGGTGTCAGAAGGTATAATCCTGTGCTCGAACAAGACCGGAAATCCTCCAGAGTCTCTTCTCCAGCCCCCTGCTGCTCTCGCGGTCATACGTCAGGGCGTCACGGATGTGGTGATGGGAGGGGGACAAGAGTTGTAGCGCCGGCAGATAATGGGGATCGGCTTACAGACACACTTGCAAAGAAAATATCGCAATATGAAAGTGCTGTTTATTTGCGCTTCTTCTGTTGAGGTCTGTACGAATTTCTTTGTTTGGTTCAGTCAGTGCACGCCTTGGCACTCAGAAGTCACTTTGGCGCCCAAACGAACCCCCTTTTGTTGCTTCTGCCGGCAGAATACAGTGGCAAATGTGGCTGGACTAGAATGTTGGTGTAGCGTTCTGAACGGGCATTACAGCTCCTGAGTTAGGAGGATTGTAAAATTATTACTTGATGTACTGAGGATAGCAGTGATTAATATTTAAAACTATTAGCCGGGATAATATCTAGAGACTAATTTCGTAGGAATACCGCGCAGTAAAGACACTCCATCTCGGTTATACAAACCATTCAGTTAATGTTGTGTATGGAAATAATCGCTGTTTGTTCTGAGATCCACACAAAACATTATGTGGGCAGAATGTAGAATTTTTCAATGTTTAACTGGTGGTACATATAGTGACCACTGTGCGGTACATATAGTGACCGCTGTGCGGTACGTATAGTGACCGCTGTGCGGTACATAAAGTGGTGTTTAAAGGGTTCGGCATTAGATATTAAGGTTGTGGTCTGTGTGTGATTTGAGGTGTTTGTACTTATTATCGTAACGATTGCATTCTTGTGGTACCTGACACCATATTTATTTGCTATTTGTCCTGATGCTTTGAACGAACATGCTGCTTCCATATTTAGGGCAGTGGGAGAAGAATATGTTTTCTGTAAGAATTGTTTGCATGCTGTAAGAAAAGTGCGGGTTAGGGCATAGGCGTGGGGAGACATGTTTTGTTGGATGAACTGCATCGTGTGCAGTGCGATGGACCTGATGCTAACTGACGCTGCTTGTGCTGCAGTTGTAATGTTTTAATAAATATTAGGTCTATGTGATGATATTAAAACGGGCGATATGTCGGTTTAGTGCGGAAGCGGTGTCTCACTGTGCCATAGTGCCACTGCTGTGTTTATTGAGCCATCCCCGCACAGTGCAATAAATGTACATTGTGCAGAATTACAAATACATTATTTATACGAATTATCTGTAGCATTTGACACCCCCTGCCGACAGCAAGTCTGACACAGTATGCGTGTTGTTCAGGCTTACAACAGTTGCACAATTAAATATGACAATTACAGTTAATTTTATAATGTGTGTACGTATTTTTGTGCAAATCTCAGCATTTGGGAAAACCTTTATACAGTGCGCAGGCGCTGAACAAAGAAACTGCCGCCATGTTTCGGGTAACACAGTGCCCTGAAATGGTGGCAGGCGGTGCCTCCGAAACGGCATGGTTCTTCACCGCAGTGACACCTACAGCAATATATTTACAGCTGGCTGTTGCATAGCTGGTTGTCCGATTTTTTTTTGGCTTTTTCGAAGTGTGTACCCTGCAGTTATGCGATTCGCATATAGCGTAGCTTGGCCGCAAGTTCTGTGGTTTTCCTCAGCCTTCTATGATTGAGTTAGTGGTGAATATACCCTGCCATGAAACAAGCTATCCTGCTTTGTTCGTGCGAGTTTCAGGGTTCCAATCCCGTCCTACGGTCCGACTATGCTGACTGTACCGTGTATTGTGTAGTTTTCCTCAGTCCGCCAGTACCATTGGGGCGTTAAAGTAGGCCACGGCCACTTCTTTACAACTCGGCATTCTCACTTAACGCTACGTAGCGAGCAGCTGGCGTCGGAAGGTCGTAATGAGGACCGAATGATAGCTCGGTTGGTAAAGAGCGTGCAAGACGTTTAACGGAAATAGAATAATGCGTAATTTACAGTATGCATTTCGTTAACTTTAGAGTGGGGAAATTTAATTGATTTACTGAGTTAGCCCTTTAATTTCTGTGCCTACTGTTCTTGGGCGTTAATTCGAAAGGAGTGCCCTTAATGTATTTTCTAAACTTGACAGAATTAACTTAATGCAGGATGGTTCAAGCCTTCTACTCGGTTCGCTCTCATACATAGAATTATTTCCTTCTTTAGCCATTCCCAAGACATTGGTATTAATTAGAATGTACAGCCCTTATTTGGCTGCAGATAAACAATACTCTAGACTTAATGGAATGCACGTCTAGAAGTGTCGCTTATAGTGGCTTGAGAGTTCTGGGAGGTTCGGCATTTTAGAGGCTAAAATTAATCCGAATGAATATAAAGATCCAGTCCGTACCGCGTAGTAAACACACTTTATCTGTGTTATAACAACCAGTCAGTTAATGTTGTATAGGGATATAAGTTTAGTGTGTGCGCGTAACGTAAAGTTAATGAAAGTTAAAAGTGGCAATAAATAAAGTAACCACTGGACTGTAAGGGTTGTGTAAGGTTGTGAAGTAGTGCGATATTGCGCTCCTTTTAGTGGTGGAATGATTAAAATACGTTTCGGTATTTATTAACTTGCTGTATATTGTCTCGCGGGGTATTAGAGGAGGGAGACTGAATGGGGAATGTGCTTACCAGCGCCTAAAACACATCGTGCGACTGAAGGCTTTGATCTTCGTCACGTTTGTGCTAATTAAGAGAAATTAAGCTCGAAGTCGCCTTCGCTTTAAAGACGAAAACCTCATCTTCGTATCGAGTACAGAGGATACCGTCAGTGGACTGCTGTTGTGTTCATAAGCGGTTTTGCACGTAAAGTACTTGGAGGAGAGCGGTGAAGAGGGAGGAACGAAATGAAATGGTGCTGAATACAGGCCTGATGGACACAGTTATGTCCCACATCTCGCTGCAGTTGCTATTACTGCACACCGAGACATGGTGTGCAGCACTCAGACACATTGACGACACATGCAGAAAACGTAGGGCAGGTGTGTGCAAGGTGTGCAAGGGGCAAGTACCTTGCATTACTGGAATGAGACTGGAGCAGTGCTCCGCTCCGCACCACAGGATTGCAAGTCTGCCTGTTGTTAATTGCCTTCCCAGCCTGCCCGATTTATTTTCCTTCGGGGACTAGACCGAGCGCCGTCGCTAGAACACACACCTAGTTGTCTGTATTCTGCCGTATGCAGGGCTTGAAGCATTCTGGAAAATTAAAGTAAACGTGGGGTAGCGGCATAGCGGAGGGGTGGAGAAAAATAAGGGGAAGCGAGATGACGGGAAAGGTATATCGACTTTTTTCTTTTAGTTTTTTTTTTTATAAAAAAGAGCTCCAACAGCCGTATTTGTCACACGCCTTTTTATTTGTGAGTAAAATTTTGTCAGAAGCTGCTGGGACGGTTTAGACAAAGTTCCAAATGGAAAAAGGTGGTACCTGGAGTGGATGAGTTGACCAGACTGATACATTTACATGAGGTGGATGTGAAGTGACATTTGTTAGCCTACGTGAAGTTTTCCTTGCCGGAGTAGATAAAACAATCTGCCCTCGAGATACGCTGTACCCTTTTTGTAGCCTGGCCTGTGCTTTCAGTTACAGTTCACCGATAACAATTGTAATCATTTCATAGGCGAAGCTGTCTGTATCGTCCGTGACGCGTAATATATTTTAATGACCTATTACGGACTTTTAAAGTGGCGTATTGTTGTCGGTATTACCACAATTGCTGCCATTAATACCGTCAGTAGCGACGTCACACATATTTTTGTGTTGGTGTCTGTAAAATACTGGCGTAAGAAAAGAACTGCAAGCCGATCGGACTGTTCTGAGAATTCATTGCGTCAGTGTGGCATAACCGTTTGAAAACACTAAGATTAACCTGAATTATATTCAAAGACCCAGTCCGTACCGCGCAGTAAACAGACTCCGTCTCGGTTACAAAAACCAGTCAGTTAATGTTGTATAGGGAAATAATGGCTGTTTGTTCTGAGATTCACGCAAACAACATGAATAGAGTGTGTGGGCAGAACAAAGGCGATTTCGCAAAATTTTGCAAAAGACTATTATCATCGTCATGTCTGTCTGTCTGTCTGTCCGCACGGAACAACTCGACTCACACTGAACGAGTGTTCTTGAAATGCGTTTCGTATTTTTCGAAAATGTGTAAGTAAAATTCATCTGATTAAAATCTGGCGAATGACGAAACTGTACATGAAGACTGTACAGCTCGTTGAATTCTTCTTAGAATAAGAAATGTTTGAACCACACGTTGTAGAGAAAATCAAAACTCACATTTTATGATAAGTTACTATATTCTTGAAATCGTTCCGTTTGCGATAATGTGGAACAATAAGGTAGAGCGGGACAGGCCACAGGAAAGATGCGTTGTGCGTGCTGGATAACTAAGGCAAGAGTACAGACACACACACACCACACACACACACACCACACACATACCCCACACACACCACACAGACACTCACACACACAACACACACACACCACACCACACACACATACACCACACCACACACACACCACACACACATACACCACACCACACACACACACAGACACACCACACACACACACACACCACACACACACCACCCACACACACACACACCA
>Ga0123352_10004699_pt1 | contig 20212 bp, 12 predicted proteins | sample TergutLab28metaG_FD_89700 | JGI IMG/M metagenome (GOLD analysis project Ga0123352, IMG submission 89700) | Labiotermes labralis P1 segment gut microbial communities from Petit-Saut dam, French Guiana - Lab288 P1 | ecosystem: Host-associated > Arthropoda: Insects > Digestive system > Gut ...
ATATGTTGCAACTCAACATCTAATGCTCCTGATGATGGACGTATGTACCCGAAACATGTCGAGCTAAGAATACATCAATATAATTACCTAGTTGCATCAAGTTGGCATTTCACTTTATTTCATTATTCAGTCTATTGTGTTTTTCGCTGACTTATCAAAGCCGCGTAAGATCGCCCTGAAAAGTGTAAGACCAAACGCTTCGGAAATGTACAAGATACTTTCCAAATAACTACATCCGTGGAATAATGTGTTTATGCCGACAACATTGTGAGATACACACCCTTATGTTTCTGGTCGAATTATTATATTCGTTATAGCAGTAAATTGTTTCCTTTTGCTCATTTATACGTGTGAGGTGCGTGCCATGAGAATTTATTTATGAGATTTATAAATGAACGTTATTATTTGCAACGCTATAAGAAAAAAACACACTGTACCTGACACTTGTCTCAAGTATTTATTTTACAAACGCTGGAGTCATCATAAATCAAAACGAATATGTTGCTGGTGTTTTAGACACAAAGAAAAAGGTTTAGTAAACAAACAGCGGCCCCTATACACTACTGCATATATATATATATATATATATATATATATATATATATATATATATATCAATACACACAAAAACAGAAAGTTTTGGAATGTACGTACATTTTCAATCTCTGCTTTAATCCTTCAAGTCACTTGTTATGCATTGTTTCAGAAGAAAAAAATCTACTGTATTGGCATAAATTATTACAGATTCTTTCAATTATTTTCGTTACATTGTTAGGTAACGACTCAAAGACGTGACGCAATCCACAAAGCAAACCAGCTAATAAATTAATTTTCCACATTCCGTGAAATCCGACAATTCCTGAGGTTTTCATCTCAGACGATGGTAAAATAATGCCCAAATATGTTAGATCATATATAAGTAATACGTGTACATTTTTTGGTTCCTATTTCTGTTTACGAACTGCTTGCCACGTTTACAAGATCCCTCCCCTTTTTCCCATCCGGCTGCAGATTAATTCAATAATTTGTTAAAGACAACCCCTAAAGAAAGTTAATGTAGTTAATGGTTACGAATATTAATGAAAATTAATTTTATGGTTTTAAGGATTTCATGGCGGAATCATTTTTGTTTGGAGAAAGTACAAAATTCTGTACGGTCATGAAGTAAAGTAGCCTTTAAGAAACAGAAGGAAATTGTTTAAAGAATTTAATTTTTACTATCCGTTTCTTCATAATCCTTTTTTCGATACTTCTTTCTCAGCCTTAAATAAAAATATTTGAGACTGCTTTCCCTCCAGAAAGTTATTTGATCTAATTCCGATAGTAATTTCTTGCCTCTGAGTTGTTTCGTTCTAAGCCGCGCGAAGGTAGCCACGTCGAATGAAAAAAAACACAAGAACAAAAATATTAGATCTATTTATAGAACGGTTAAAGTGGTTACCATAGCTTGATTACCTTATAAGTTCCCTCTTGGTTTTAGTAACGTGGACACAACTGTTTGCGGTTTTTATTGGAAACGCGAGGTGAATTTCAATCAGTTTCGTCAGAGTAAAGCGACTGGAGCGCTGCCAAGTGGTCCCTGAGGAAGTGACACGTGAAGAATAACAGCAGAATGTCGTCACCATGATACCACAAGCTGGCAGGCACTTGTTGACTTGTGGTTTTCCAAGTCGCTCCAATCATAAGCTCTAATTTATTTGCTCTCCCCCGGCACCCAGGGTCCTAACGCCCAAGAAACTTGTTTCCTTACTCACATGCGGTTTCGATTTGCGTTCACTTTAGATCCGAGCTGTAGCCCTTGCGCGTTCTCTCTCTCTCTCTTTTACTCTCTCTCTCTCTCTCTCTCTCACTGTCTCCCCTTCTCGCAGTCATGTAGAAATTATGGAATGTCAACATATTTGGTTACAGGAAGTAATGACAGATGATTGACGAAATCAACTTACAGAACAGAATTAAGGACGTGATTAAATAAAAGCAAAATAATTAGGTATGGCATGTACATATAATGGGTGTAGCCTATTTTCAGTCAAACTTTCAAATAATTATCTCAGTAAAAATTTTATGCACTTTTCTTGAAAACTCCAATATGGTTACGGTAAATACCGTGAATCCTGAAACTTACGAGACAGTTATGGCTACTGATACTACAGGATATACAGCTTACAGCGGAAAAAGCACTCGGTCTTCGATATACTGCTGTAGATAGAGATGACGTCGCTCGCTTTGCAGTAACCAGTCCCAAGAGTCCCGTACGGTGCGGGACTACACGCCGTAGAGCGGACGACATCAATTGCCGCATAGTAACTTATGACATTCCCTGTTTTGCAATACAAAGTTCCGCTTTAAAAAAATCATTCGCTGTCACTCTAGTTTTAAAAATGATCTCTGTCTGGGAGTAGAGCACATAATTATCACTCTTAAGAGCTGCTGTGAAAGAAACACCCTTGATGTTTACTAATTCGGAGTTCGTGTGATTTAACCATTGAAGTCATTGGTTCCATTAAACATCGCTTTACATTCGAAATAAGCCCAATAAGCAGAACAGGCAAGGCAACATTATCACGACACTTAGCGTGACTACAGTCTGAGTAAACCGCGTGTTAATGTTTAACGATATCCGAGTGTTTCATGAGTCACTGCGGGTAGGTTATTTATGTCAACACTGGCACCCAGAGCTCAGATAATGCAATACTCAGGAATAAATTGTTTGGTGTATATTATTTCAATTGTATTTTCAGCCCTTGTAAAGAATGTAATAAATTGTTGGCATGATTTTGACTCATCGTTAAATCGTTAAAGAAAATGTATTCAGCACTGTGGATTATAGATCAGGAACATCAGATAAAGCCATCAGGTAATTTTAATTAAAATATCAAATTTACCATCAGTAAGTATACGGAAGAAGCATATTAAAAATTTAACTTCAAATTTTGAAGGTATTTCAGTGTCCATGGAAAGGTAATCACCTAAATGCTTTATATAACAAATACTAAATAAAATTATTTAACTTTTTTTAACAGACAAATGACGGGAGGTATGACTATTGTATTCACGTCTTTTGGTAAAAATTAAATTAAATTTTCTACTTGGGAAACCTAGACTCATGTAAATTTTTAAAATAGTACTGGATTATGAATAAATATACTGAGAAGATGTGGGATGGATTCATCTTTTTTTTCTATTTTTAATTCTGTTAAACAATTTTTTTCCCATTTCTGTAACACGAAAATTAAAATAATTATTTTTTTTTTCTTTTCCACTCTTGCTTCAGTTACGCTGTAACTGATGATAAGTAAACAATCTAAAAATAATTATGCAGGCTCTATAGCCCACGGCATTTTTCACGAGTTTTCGATGTCTCTGGTGTTAGCAGCGTCGGATTCCAATTTCCTGTAGAAGAGATGGAGACGGATATAACAAATGCTTCGGATCTGTGAATTCTGAAATACCGCCCCCCCCCTTTTGGTCCGTTTTATATTGACTTCCTGAACAGTTTGACGTAACCCCTAATGCTGTAGACATACATTCCGAAGGTTTGTCATTTCACATCTAGAAAACAAAATTACTGAATAAATTTGTTGCTTTTAAACATTATTACTTATTTTTAACCTCATTAGACTTTACACAAACTACATGGTTGAAGTAACTGCCACACGGGAGAAGCAAAAAATAATTCATTTGGTTTTAAAGTTGATTTTAAATCAATCAAAAACGGCGTCCCTCCTTCCTAACGCGAAGTCCTCATTATTTCATCCAGTTTGTAACAACAGCGTTACGTCGCTTCAACTTAACCTCGCGATCTACTGATAACCACTGGTAGAAATGAATTAAATATGGAAGTGCTAGGGCCATTACCTGGTTCGTTTGCTGTTCATAAAACACCACCACAACCCACAGTGTGATTACTATCACCGTGTGGAAACTACTCATTCGCATTCATTGGCATATCCTGCACCAAATTAGCATAATCCCAGAGCTGATTTATATCTGCTGCTGCCGGATCACAAAATGAATGAGTTAATGGATCCATATGCCAAGCTATATTTTATTCAGCATATCATTTCAATGTGGAGCGAATCGTCATCAGGAGGTTGGGGCGTGACGAATGGACTGGTGCGCGAAGAATCGAAGAGTTATTAAACAGTTAATCTGTTGAGATGCAATTATCGACGGAGATAGATATACGAAGATGCACTAAAAATTGCTTTCAAACAACGTGCCACAGATTGTGCCGTGTGCCCGCTGTGTTTATCTTCTAATGAGACTAATGTTCAAATAAAAAAAAATTAATGCATTGTGACGTAACAGCTGTAGATCATTACTGTATTAAGTTTTGTATAATGAGGCGAATTGTTTACAGTTTGTGGGCACGAAACAAAACCAGTTTGTTTCTGGCTGCAATTCTAAACGTTGAAAATATTTCTAAATTGAAACTGCATGGCCATTCACAACACTAAACACCTACAATCTCTTTTTATGATAGATGGGATCATTTTAGTTCATTTTTTTTATTTTATAAGAGTACGTATTTTCATGGTAAAAACAAATTAGGTTTACTAATAAATGACTGGGATAAACCATGCAGAATATTTTTAAAAAGAAATCACTTTTACAAAGAGAATTCTGGTCATTATATGACATTCATTTATTATTTATATAATAATATTTTCCGAAGTTAAAAACATATTTTTCCTAGACAAAACGATGTAAAAAGTTTGTTTGTAAGTTAACAAGGAAAGAGAATTATTACTTTGAAAGACATTCTTAAACAAATTCTTAAACAAATTAATCAAAGCACAATTTACTGGTGCTGCTGCAGGAGAAGTTCGCTGCGAAGAAATGAAGGTGTTGATCTTCATCTAGTGGAGCACTGGCATTATCTTTTATCTTGAGATGGAATCCTGAAACAATTCGATTTTCACTTCTGGATGAAATTGCCCTCTTAACATTAAAGTTCTCAGTTTGTGTCAAGAAAGTAGTCTTTAAGCACTTCCTTCCATATTACATACACTTCAGTTGTCAAAATATCTGTTCTAAGTTCTTTCCGCGAAATACTCTGCAGTAGTGACTTGTCTGATGTACAGCAGTGTTGCCTCTCATATACTAATAATATTAGTGGCTGCTTGTATTCTTCATAGATTTACAAGACACTTGCAGTTGTAGTCTAGCAGTCGTCCTGTTACTACAGCATTGTATAATCTGGAATCTCTGATTTCTTACGCATGTTGACGGACCTATGCGCGATATTTTAAGTTACCGCTTTCCACACAATATCATACAGTTGCCAAGAAGGCCTGGCTGCATTAAGTAATGAAAAGCATAAATTTTCAGTCCACAATATCCACGCTCAAATATACTCTTCACACAGATATTTTGAATAAATTACCAAAATTGTTTATTTATTTGTGAATTAATTTGTTTATTTATTTCATTCTTTCTATCTCGCACTAATAAAATGCCGCTTCATACATGTAACATTTTTTGGATATTTGACATCTTAATAATAATAATAATAATTATTATTATTTACTGCAATTTGGTTGTTACCCGGTGGCAGTGGAAGTCTACGAATGCGCTTTAACGAGATCTGTTCCTGATAAAAGCCATGCAATAATTGGAGCTCTGTAATTATTATATTAATATTTTTACGAAGATTATTCTTTTGGGAAGCACAATAATTTTTGGAAAGAATAGACGAAAGGGGATCAATCAATGAACCATTTCTCCACGTAAAAACACATCGTGATATCTAATTTTAAAAAAAGCTAGATTAAAAGGACAGGAAAAGTTTAAAAGAATCCATTCTTCGAGTTTTGAGGACGTCGCAGCTGTGTAGTTGAGTATTTCCTTCTTCTGTGATATAATGTTTCGTTACTATGAAGTCGGTGCTCGAAGTGGCCTCATCTGCAAGGCCGAAATGTTCGCGAGTAACTTTTCGGCCCTTGAAAATTCCCTCAATACCTTACCTCGAAAATTAGGAGATTACCGAATGGTGTGGTATCATAGCCCAGTAGATAAGAATCTCAAGAATTTCCTGTTGTAATTCGAACCTCAAATACAGAGAAGAATGCGCACAGGGCAAATGGATATTAGCAATGTTGCAATGCGTGAGCTGTATTCTTCTGGCTTAAGTCAAGGACAAATTTCAGACCTTTGTGAATACGGTAATAAAAATTCCTTTTCATTAAAGGTGCTCAATTTCTTTAGCAGACCGTCGAACTTTACGTTTTTAAATGTTACACAACATGGTGTGTTCCAATTTGTTACTATGGACATTTTTGGTTGGTTTTTATTTTCCTCTGAATTTTTTCTTTCAAATATTGATACTTTAATTGTGCAGCTAATTTATATATATATATATATATATATATATATTTGTGCGTGTGTGTGTGTGTGTGTGTGAAGAACAAACAGCAATGAAGGAAACGTGACCAGAAGATAAAAAAAATTACAGGTTTGCGTTGCTCGTTTCTAAAAATAAACAGATTGAAATATTTCCTTAAATTTACCTCTCGACTCCCTTTAGCGAAGAAATTTTATGAAGGTTATAAATATCCTCCCACAAACGAGAGTGCTTATGACACAGAAGCTGTAAAACCATTCAAGAGTAAAGGGATAAAAATAGTATGAAGCCAGGTGACCTTAGGGGTTTTCGACCCCGAGGTACAGAAAATGCGATTGCCTCTATTGTAGCTGAGCTACTCAACAATAAGGCTACGTCTGCAAAGATTATTTGTATAGTGTGGAAGAAAATGTGCAGATTTTCTAGAATTGAGTAGAACGGTAGGCTAAATGGAATGAAATGAAACAAAACAGTGCAAACTGAAATAAATTTTCATTGATTTTCTAAAAGCATGCACACATCTGTTCTAAGAATTCCAAGTTTTACATTAGAACTAACGGTGAATAAAGACCCAAAGAGCTATTTTTAATGGGAAAGGAAAATTTGCGTTCTTAATTAGGAATTTTAATTCTATCAACAGACTTCTGGATAATACATTAGGCAGATAGAAACATTGCCTTCAAAGAAGCATTAATATCCTTGGGGTTCATGTTCGTTGATGAGTGGGTGCCAAATCAGGTGGATAAAAAGAGTGTGTATTTTTAGAATTATAATCATTTTCGATTCCAATAATCTCTCAAAATTTACAAAATATGGAAGGAAGTACGGTTAACAAACAATAAATGTCGTATACTGATTGCTACCTATAATTGGTTACAGTTGTATGTTACATGCACGCGCTGTGCGGTGTCGAATAAAATGGGAGGTAATTAAAAGGGTAGAGATTACTGAACAGGCCGTCGTAGCTTATTTCAAGCCATTACACGTGTCCCAAAACTTGCCTGGACGAACTGCGATATACCTCAGCCAGAACAACCTGTTACACGATGTTATTTCTAAATGATAACCAACGCGAATATTTGCAAGAATGGTTAGAGAATAAATTTTTAACGTTTTTAAACCAACAGACAAGTTTTTTAAACTGTGCAGCAGTCACGAAAACATTCACGGTGGTCAAAGGACCTTTAGTGATAAAGGAAAGTTGGAACTTATAGAAAGAGAAAAATAGTTATCACGATTTACTAAGGAAAAAGGAAAACTATAAAAGTGGAAACTACTCAGAAGAGGTAGAAAATATCCTGAAGCACAAAAGTTTTCTTACAAAGCCGAAATAAGTGCAGAAAGGTTCATTGAGAAACATTCAACTAAGCACTGACATTTACTTGCAGACTGTTACAGAATCTGATTCGTAGGATTACTGACTTGCATTTGAGGTCATGAATTTTTATGGTTGAAAGCTATTTCAATCGATCGGCAAAATGGAATCGCTTCCGTGTGAACATGACAGAGTACATTTTAATTTCTGCAGAGTCCTTAGAAGAGAATGCAAGTTCTGGAGTAGAATTATGCATGGAAATGTATTTCTGGAAACATTTCAGCTCCGTGCGGTCATTTAAATGTAGAGCTGGGATCTGTGCATACACAAACTGAGCGGTAAGCATCTGATCACACAACTGACAAAATCTCATTCTGACTGAAGTACCTTCAACCAGGATTCGCTGAAAGAGATTACAGGGTTTACGCGTAAATGGCTGTTTCGATTTCAGCTTCCCTGAAGACGGTTGTTTCAAGGACTTTAGGCCCACAACTACTCTCTCTCAGTTTAGTATAGTGAAGACGTGGAGGCTAAGTTGAGCAGAAAGTGAAGACAAAGAATATACGCAGAATTTTGTGGAAAAGCTTTTAAAAGAAAACCACAAGACGAAAATTTAAGCTTCATATGAAGCTGCAACTTCGGGAGTTATGTTACAAAATTCGGAGCTGGGCTGGACAATTTTATGTTATTAAAGCGATGGACTTCACCGTTCGCGCTGGATTCCCGAATTTTAGTATTTAGGATTCCGCTTCGTTAGGTAGCCGTGTAGTAGCAAGTGCAAAGTTCGAAATAAATGTAGTAAGTTCAGAACACAAAATGTAATAAAGATGGGCGTGGTTGTGTTTTACTTCAAGATTAAAAGCGCCACGCAATAAATCGAGTCAATACTCCACTTGCCGAAACACGAAATCGGTACACATACTCACAAATATCCATCCATCCATATATGGCGCTACAGCCCCTTCCTGGCCTTGGCTTCCCTCATAAGATGCCTCCATTCATCCCTATTTTCAACTCTTCTCATCCATCCCCTTATCCCCAACAACTGTAGTGCATCCCTCTGGACCACATCCTCCCATCTGGTTCTTGGTCTTTCACTGGTCTTGTGGTATGGAAGTTTCCGTTTAAAACCTTTTTTGGAATCCTTTCTTCTTCCATCCTTATTAAAATGACACCATCGGGAATCAAACCCGCGACCAAGATCTTAAAGTGACTATGCGAAAGTATATAGATATGTAAAGTACACTATGGTTTTCTAACTTCAGTTACATTAATCTTTGACTGTCTGTATTCTTCACAATTAATAATGTGGTACAACTGCCTAAAATATAACTTTGTAACAAAACGCCTTATCCACGTTAATTCAAATCCGCTCGAATTTTGCCATATTATAATACGGAAACACACATAAGGATATGAGTATATACGTGTATATGTATATACATACTCTTGATTAGGCCCTTAGAGTTTATCAAAAACCTTTAATAAGAATATATGAAAGCTACATATGTAAGGACAGATTACGTTTCCTGTTATGATTTTTTTACTACCACATTTGGCTGTTCTTACGTGACATTCGGTTGTGTGCAACGTAATTATTGCCATAGTGTTTCCTTCGACACGAACTTTCATTAAATTTGTTACCAATATTGAGGCCATGAGAAGTTCCATGACACAAAATGAATTGATTCCAAGCTCCTCTGACTGGACATAAAACACCATAAGGTAACACAGCATATGTCAACCATAAATCTGAAAAACCAATAAGCCAAAGGTCAAGGTCAATATCTTGTTTCAATCTCTACGGGAATATGTTGCCTGAAAAAATTAATTCTAATGTACATTTTAATCCATACTTCCACCACAACGTTTTCTTCTTTACCATTAAAACGAGTAGGTTTACAATAAAATTCAATCTGTGTGAAACAACATAATGATTGGACTAACAAGGATTATGTACAATATTTTAGACTTTAATGCAGATTACGTTACGGTTCTTATTATTTAAACAAAAATTTTATACTATGCTTTTACGAAGGGACTTATAATATCTCCGAAAAATTAGTCGAAATATTTCGTCTGATGTATGTAATGAAGTTAATACGAAGATATGTCAAAGGAAACGTTACTGCACTGAATAAATTAAGAGCAGTTGTGCGTCTCAGCCAATAAAATATCCACTTAGATATTCAGTCTCCTTAAGGTTAAAAATTCTCGTACTTTTTTTCTAACACACAGTTGGACCATTTTCTTTCCTTAAGTTTACAATCGATTACGGTTTATTAAATCAGAAGTTTCATTTTACTTCAGGTAATCCTTTATGCTTTTTGGAAGAATGTAGAAATGCTTTAAAATATTCCATTATTTTATATATACTACTTGAAAAATTGTACATGTAATAGAAAATTGTCCATAATGTGAGACAATCAGTGGACATTTATTCATTTATGGCCCAACTAACGACACTGTTAGTAGCACAAAATCTATGTTGTCCAATTTGTTAAGAATGTTGCTAACGTTATAGTGGAAGTAGAAAGTGTAGAATTCACATGAACTATAAGCAGATTATTTAAACTTCGGAAACATGGCAGCCGCTATATTTGCTGCCAGGCTTAAAAATAAGAACCCTTCACTTTGTCCACGCGTAATTTTATGTGTTCCGCAGACGGTCAGAATAGAATGCCATTCAGGTAGTTTCAACCGCCTGATTAAGTGATTTTCCCGCTCATGGAAGTACACTGTGTTCTGCGCATGGTACGACCTGAAACATTACATTAATGCAGAATAATATTCATCTCCAACGGCTTACAACACTAAATAATAATTTGCATGAACCGTTCACACAAACCAAAGAAGAGGCTCAGTAGAATATTTGGTGCCAACCTAAGAACAGGAACAAGTCTCCCTAATAATGGCCAGCAGCTCTAATTATGAGCAAAATTGTTCGTTTTGGTAGAGAGGTACCATATAGGTAACGGGCGTTCAGTTTTGTGTCACTTCGCTTACAGCTCAAGATCTGTCTGATTAAAAGTAATCCAAATGGATAGGTTTTGAAGGTTGGTTCTCAACTGCTCAACTTCTGAAACGTTACACAGAGTGACATAGCACCACGTGTCAAGAATTCAGTCGTCCTGAAGATGGAAACGGGATGTTTCTTCAAAATGTCGAAATAAACGTAACCTACACATTTTAAAAATCCAGAATACGCCTATTTGATCTCTCGTATACATCTTAACACTGTAGAAGACTTACAAACCTCTTCTCAAATAACTCCATTCTGTAAAGAGTCGCTAACGTGTGGATAAGTGGATTATGGTCTCCGGATGGCGCAGTCACGCGGACGGCCAAGATCGTAGTCATCTACAAACATGTCTGGGTATGTGACAAATGAATCCAGAGTACAGCTTAAGGGACAGTTCCATTACAGTATAACTTCACACAACAGAAAGCTGGGTAAAAACACAACAGCAGTGCTGTAATTTTTGCTGGTGAGTGTGGACACATAAGATGATCTATGTGCTTTCACAAATTCCTTACGCTTGTTCCGCAGGATGGTTAGAGTGGCTGTTTTCAAGTATAGAAGCGCCTAAAGACACAACTCGGAGATATTTTGCGACATATAGGAGTGTAGCCTGCGCACTTTGTAAAAAATTACTTTGAAAAAAACCAACATTTCGGTGTTCCGGCAAGTGACCTTTAGGGCTCACCTTTCATTTTCGAACAGTCGTGAACCAACGTCCCCGTAAACTGTTGAAAGCACGAAAACAACCCAAAAACATTTAATTAAAGTAATAAATTTGTAGCAAATTTTGTGCTTCGTCATTTGTTCAAAGGAATGCACTTCAAACTGAGATCCATGCGATAGTTTGTAAATCCAAAATAAACTGATGCTGTCCGAGTGTCGTATGTCAAATAATCAAACCTTTAAACGCATTTGATTTTTAAAAAATCAGATATTTATGCTTTACATTATTTTAGCCCGAATTTAAAAATCTGAACCCAAAAGACCAAAAGAGATATTTTTCACTACAGACTTTAATAAAAATTCGGACTCTTTTGCCTATAGCATCTTTTACTTTCCTCCGATTCTACGATTTAGCTTTTTTCCATATAATTTTCGTAATAAAAAACCAATGTTACAGAAACCTGTACTTTCCGCAGAATAGTTCCGTCCATTAGGCCGTAACTGTCTTTTTCTCGCTGAGCATAACATCCTCAATATCGCATTCAGTCATACTGTAATGCAGTCACTTTATACTTAATTCAGAGGACGAGTGTCTTAAAGCTCCTAATATCATAACGCAAAACTGCTCTTCGCGTAATGCATGCTGTTTCCAGAAACAAGGTTCTGAGAATGGAGTCATATACTTGCAAACGATACACCCGGTGTGGTGGTGTCTCATGAATGCCAATAAGATGTGCTTCAGTCACTTCTTTTGGGATATTCCCTTCGTAAAAAATGTACTGTAGACTTCTATTGAAGACCGCGAATAAAGATAAGTAAAACCGGTCCTGGAGGGAAAGTTATGATTCTGCGTATTATTGGAGAAGTTATATATACATATATAAGGGATATGAACAAAACTTTTGAAGACATGTCAGAAAACATCAACTGAAAACAGCAGTATCAGAATTAAACTACCTACAGTGTATCGTATTACGTTACACACACACACACACACACACACAAAGACTAAACAGACCACGAAGCGTAGTTCAAATTTTCAGTCCGATGAGTGGACAAGGGTCATAACTTTTCATGGAAGCTTAATCCTACACAGTCAATATCAGATTAAGCAAGAAAAGGTATTATTGGAGAGTACTCCGTAAATCCTGCTACATCTTTATCTTCCTACACTTTCACTCATTTGTGTCTCTGATAAAGACAAACAAGTTACGTCGACTTCAGTTCGACATCGAATTACAGAACGTTTTTGCGACTGAAGTTAGCAGGAGACGCGTTTTCCACCAAGAAGCAGTTCAACCGCTTAACGGCTGTACGGAAATCCCAGAAGCTAGCGGTGTTTCTGTGTTAACGTGTCCGGTAAACGTACTCGGGCGGTTTTCTGTCGAACCCTTGTCGTATATTATTAGACTGACAGCAAGTGGGGACAGTAAGTGCCAGGCTCTTTCGCCATACCTCTGGTTGTGAACTATGTTATAATAGCACTCGGTAGTTCTACAGTTCTCTAAGACTTTGGCAAAAATGTAAGAAAACATAAAAGTCTCACGTAGTTGTTGTTATTTCTAGCGAAAAAATAATCTCCAATGTTTTTCCTTGTTTTTTTTTTTGTTGTAGCACATTATTCATTAGTCTAGGTAGTGGTGTTACAGTCTTCTAGAAATAGCGTTCTTTATAACCAAGCGTTTTAAGAAACCTCCTGAAACAAGCGATGGGTAAATGATTGTTCCTGTTACATGCGCACCTAACCCAACATTTATAAACACATACGAGGACTGTATAAAATAAGCATGCTAAATACAAAGTAACAACGCCTATATAAAAACGTTTTCAGTAAAAAAGTTGTTAAAATTTGGCGAAGTACAGAAGATAATTTCTTCAAAGGCTGGTAACAAAAACATTGAAAGCAATTTGTATTGGTAATGTATGTAAATCGATGGACAAGCCCAAACCCCTGTTAACAAATCTTCTGATCCAGATTATGAACACCCGAGACAACGTAATCCCTCGTATTACTTCGGTACAGGGAATAAGGTAGTGCAAAATGACTGCAGCGTTACATGGACATCACATATTGCATATTGTTGAGACAGTTATGGTAGGTTTTTAACAACGGATACTAACTCGATTTAAATGTACAGCAATTTAGAAAAGACAGATCCTTAAAAAATCACACTTTTTTCTCCTGTTTGGCCTTCCTTACAAGTAAATAACAAGAAATGTAAGTGTCCAAAATGAGAAAAGTAAAATTATTTAGTGATACTCGCAGTTTCATAACTTGGAATTATCTTCAGAATTTTATGTTCACACTTATTTATTTATTTATTTAATGGATTATGTTCTTATTCCTTAGATGAACACAATTTAACCCTACACAACTGTTTCGAAAATATTCTGAATGAAGGCATCACGATGTGCTTGTAATTAATTATTACTTGTTTCGAATATGTGTGTATTATGTTGTTTCGAATAAGGCAAAAAGCCAGGCTGTTGACTTTCATAAACACACATATAAATGCCAGATTAAGGCATAAAATCATTTATTTTTCCATTATTTGTATTTTCTGTACAGTACACGGAACTAAAAGAGCAATACAACCCAAGTACCAAAATGTAACTTTGCTCATGTGTAGCCCTAAATTCATTAATTTCAGGACACTCATTGATAGGGGCCTTTTCAAAGTCGATTTGAAATATTTGAGATTATTTTTTGAAGAGTAAGTGAGATAGAGAGCGTTTGTAAAAAAAGAGCTGTCATTTATCGTGCTTCTTAATTTATGAAGAAACTTAGCATATTAACATGAGCAGTTTCAGTTACAGAAGTGCCAAGCAATTGTGAACTATAAAGGGCCGTCTTCCAGTGGGGTAGAAAATTTTGGTCTGTCGCTTGTACGTTACGTTCAAACAGACTAGCAATCTGTCACAGATATTAGAAACTGAATCGACATTCTCAGAGAGCATAACTTTTAACATTTCGTCACCACAGAGAATGGCCCGGCGCCATCGTTTTTTGTGAGGAACACAATATTGCCAAAGCTATTTTTGAGATTCAACTTGGCAGGATAATCCCTTTTTATTTCTCTCAGCACATCTCCTAGCCCGAATTCTGTAATGAACAGCGTTACAAGTAATGTGCTGGAATTCATTTCTGAAATTGACCCCATGGGGAAAAGATCCTCTTGAGAGCGTAATAATCTCCCAGTTAATCCGGATACTTCTTGAGCCAGAAGAATCTAATCCAAAATATCGCATTGTATTCGTTTTTGGTCTATTCTGAAGCTTCACTTCTGAGGCCGTCATGACAGTAGTGATACAAGTCCCTCTTTTGGAATGTGGCGATGTGCTTTCTGTTAAAATCAGACGCATCCGAGCAAAAAACTGCCGCCATATTCAGATTAAGTTGATATTCTCTTGTCCTGAATACGGAGACAGCAGCTATATCCGAAATACAGAAAAATTCCTACCTGTCTAGAGGAGGTCATGTATACCAATTTTTATATGTTTCTATCATCCCCTTTCTATCATCTTCTAATCAGTCTCTTCTCTGCAGTAATAATTTTTCTAGATCATGAAATCACTTGGGCTGCGGCCAGATTCCAGTCATATTAAAAAGTACGAAATGTTAATGCATTTCCATCTTCTATTTGTACCACGTCACTTGGAATTGGAAAAATGCACTCCCGCTGTTTTAAATCCTCTAAATTTTATAGCTGTTGTGTACAGTAACACCACCAGAGTTCTTCTGGATTTAAACTTCATAGACTTTGCAGATTTTAAAATGGTACGGCCTCCTCAAATTACTCGGACTCCCGCAGAAAAAAAGAAGTAGATATGCAAGAATTACAGCAAAACCAATTTCGTCCTCGAAGAAAGAAGAAATTTCAAATTACATTAATTCATTAACTATTCCAAGGTATTGCAAAATGATTTGATAAGTACCATCAGTGTGAGACTTTATGTGTTTGCATAGAGATGGTGTGGCTGGTTGCAGAACCCTATCCATAGAGTCTGCGACAGTCCAATCACAGAAGGCGGAAACCTAAATACTGAACAAATACCTCAAGACAAAAATCTAGATTTTTTCCTCAATATTTCCCTGCTCGGCTGAAGACTAATTTAATTCACTCTTCATTAATACATCCACACAAATACTGCTAAACCTTTAGCAAAACAGCTGATATTATATAGAGTGTACACTGGATGAAGGAACGACTATAAAACATTGTTGAAATACTGACGCGGTAAATCGCAGAACCCAGGTAACATCCGTCCCAGCATCAGTTCGCCCACAGCAAATCTCACATGTATTGGCCTTTGATTGAATCAGGGACTCCATGGTGAGAAGCCTGTCACTAATCGCTTGGGCTATGACACGTCCCTGACAGTTCTAAAACAATCCCATTACAGTCCTGGACAGGCCCTGAGAGTTCCGTGATTTGAGGTTCCCAGATTTCAAGACAATCGGCACATGAAGTGGTAAGGTTGTCAGCCCTATACAACGGCCACCTTTAACCCCAGGAAAAATTCCTGGTACTCATTTCTGAAAGAGGCTGAGTCAATCCCAGGGCAATAGTGCGGCCGGAAGGATTATGTCAATGAAAAATTCCAATGACATGTTCGGGAATCAAACCCGCGACCTTCCGGCTTGTAGTGCAGTGCCCCAACGAACTGCTCGACCCTTACAGTTATAGTATTCCAAAACTATTAGCAATTTCTTCAGGTTAATAGTGTTTCGACATGCTAATTAGAAGTGATAAGACATCTGGCTTGTGTTCCGAAACAAACCGATTCCATTCGCGGTAGTAGTAGTAGTAGTAGTAGTAGTAATTTTAGCATAAAGAGTATGGTAGTAATAGTAGTATAAGCAACGGTAGTAATATCAGCGGAAGGAGAAGAAAATAACCAAGTAGGACAGTAAGTTGAAGAGTAAATGGTGATAGAAATGATGGAAGAATGGAGATGAGGAAACATAATTTCTGACTTTGTTCCTTATGTTTTTTATATTGTCACTATGAGTATATTAGGTACTGATAAATCTACTAATACTACTACTACTACTACTACTACTACTACTACTACTACTACTACTACTCCTAATAATAATAATAATAATAATAATAATAATAATACAAAAATAACCCCGAAGTAAATTCTCTTAAATAAATTATTTACTCTTAAAGTACAGTCATAAGTATAAGTTCACAATTAATAGTAATAAATGTACTTGATAATTTTACAAAGAAAGTTGTGAGGAGTTCTTGAGTAATTCCCATCAGAAGTCAAGTTGTACTGTCACTAACTTGGATGAAATCGGATTCAACTCCAGCAAGTTCGTTAGAAGCAGCACAGAGAAGAAACAAGCAGAGAGGTAATGACAGTGAAACAAAGGGAACTACAAAGTGTAGCATTACTAACTACATGGTTATTCTGGCTTCTTGCGGACAGTGTAGAATGCTGTAATACAGTACAGATGGAAATTCTCTTGTTGCAGCACCTGAATTCCCTGAACAGTAATCTGCGATTCATTTATAACCCCGTCCACATCAGTCTAAACGCCGAAATATAAAGCATGACTACTCTTATCCCAAGAAACAATTCATTCCCTGGAACTTCCCCTTACTTGTGCTTCATTTACATATATTTGTATAGTTCTAACAGTTCTATAAATCTATAAGCTTATTTAAATAAAAATATCTCAGTCGTCCATAAGTAAAAAGTTACCGATGTCCCGTGGGATCACACTGCCTTCATTTTCAGGGTCCAAAACTTAGACGATTCAGATCCTGAAAATGGAGGCAGAAATCTCAACAGAAATATTATTTATCTGTCGAAACGTCGTAACCTCAAGAAGAATTGAATTTAGATTGAGCATGACGGTGTGACACTCAAATATCGCAATATTCACAATTTTCAACTTCTTCTTCCAGAAGCAAATCATTTCACCGGCTCGGCTGAGTGTTTATTGGTTTTATCTCTGAAACACCTTAAAGTATTTTGAATACTTTTCGTAGGAAAATTAAAAAAAAACTGTTTAAGACGAACCGCATACATGTTCTTAACAGTCCACTGTTATATTTCATTGTTGACTTACGGTTATCAACAGATCAACAATAATGTCTCTCTTATAAGTAGCTTTCTTGAAAGACTACTTTCTACTAATTTTAGGATTTTGAAGGAGGGAGGCACTTCATGAACCTCCCGTTTGCAGTCACACAAATAATAGAATTAGACCTAAAAGTTGCAGCATTGGGACGTGGATAATATCTGAATACGTAAAGTGGATACAATGTCAAGTACATCTTCTACGGTCGTTTGACTTTATTACACGGCAAAATTACTGGAATTTTTAGAGATTAAACCTACGAAGTCTACGATTAACAAAATAAAAATATGTGCACCGCTGAAAGAACATCGCGGAAGTAACTGGAAAAACTGAAAAAAACATGATTGTCGTGTGGAAATAAGGAGATCCAGTTCTTTACGTTTAACTCCAGAAGGCGTCGTTTGTGGAATTCTTGTGAGTTCTATTTCTAATTTTCAGAGAGCTTTCTACGCCATTTCCCTCACTGACAATAATATCAAATATTTTTGGTTGAGTCCAACTGTACAGAAACCACATCTGCTGAATCGTGGAAACAATTATTTGCGCAAAACGTTAGGAAGACTGACTACATCTAGGGAAGAAGGTTTCCTTGAGAAGCTGACAATGCCTCTCATAGCTCAGAAATTCTGAGCCAATTATGCAGTACGAAGTTTCTTTGCCGTCGTCAGAAATATCACCGCCTACCCACATTCTGAGCCAAATCAATCCAGTCCACGTCTTCCCACTCTCTTTTCTGAGGTCTATATTAATATCATCAGCCTTCTGTACAATGGGTACCGGGTCTTAGTTGGGGGTAAAGTGCGGCCGGGGCCTGCTGCTGACCACTCACCACCTTCTAGTGCCACGGTCATGGAAGAGTAGAGATATACCTCTACCCACCCTCTGGGCCACACCGGGACTGTCTTCCATTCTACACCTAGGCCTTCCCAGAACGCTATCGAGGTGCATGGGAACCAGAAATATGTAACAGTCATTCAACTGAAAGCAGAAACATTTGCTTAACAATATGTATTGCCAAATTATACACATTGCGATGACATTAATTTTAAGAATAGTCCCCAACACGTTGTACACCCCTCCTCCAACGTTACACTAAGGCATAAATTCCTTAGGAGAAGTATTTTGGTTGCTGTGCCAGCCAGTCCTCCATTGCCTCCTTTACCTCCTCAACCGATCGGAAGTAGCGTCCGCGTAGAGCGTCTTTTAGGGACCAAAGATGTGAAAATCGCTGGGTGATAATTTAGCGAGTATGGCGGATTCCCACTCTGTTTCACGGTAAGAAGGACCTTATGAATTCGGATATTGTCAGACTGCAGACAATGCAGAAGACAAGTCACAGCCTTTTCTTCGAACTGCTGTTTTAAGTCAATTCCGAAGCATAAAACTATATAACATAGCATATGCTGCACATCTTTTCCGTTTTTCTTTTGAATTGCCTTTTAATTCAATACATTCTTAACCTTGGTCTAGGATCATGTTTATGCTTCTGCCAACTTTTCCGCGGGACCATCGGTACCTATTGGACATGAGACTGTTCGTAAAAACGAACTGGCCTACAAGTGGCAAAAAATAGGGGAAGAAACTGCTCATACTGGGAATGAAAGCAATTTTATCCAGCCAATAGTAAATCAACATAAATATCTCAGGGATGTTCAGAAAATTACCATTTTTTTAACTTATAGTTACTCAGTCAATTCAAGTGGTGAAGTCTTGAGAGAAAATTAATATATTTCCTTCAATAAATATTTGTGGTTTAGTAGATATTACATGTACCGTCACTTTTAACGCTAAATGAGATATTTTGCCTAGAACATGTATTTACTGTTTACATAAAACATTATATTCGTATACAGAGTTCACCTAATGATACTTGCATGGGAACAAAATGTTCTCTGTGAAATATAGATTAATCTTTATGCATTAAATTGATTAATTTTAGTCCTCAAGTGGTTAATAACGTCAGACGTTCCTATCGGGATATATCTTAATATTAACTTTCAGTTTATGCCCCTATCTCCGGAGTAATCCCACCGCTAGGGATACTCGGCGGAAAGGTTTTCATTTCTCATTAACGTGCGCCAATGTTTTAATGATGACGGATCATCAGCATCATGCCCAAACTTTAAACCGGAACACAAAATATCGGACTGCTGTGGATGATTGATTCAACCTATTCTTAATCACGTTTTATATCTGGTAGCTTATCTGCTGGAAAAAAGTATTGGTAAATGGGAGGCCGTCTGATGTACCTAAAACGTGAGTGTGATTAGCAAATAAATACTATATGTCAGTCAATAACACAACTTTTATTTTACATACAGTGTTATATATGTCAGGGCGACATGTTTCGACCTAGTTGGTCATCCTCAGGCCCTCCAAGAAAACAGATCCAAGAGTTGTTTAGTTTATCTGCATTGTGAGATACCAAATGCTCACACGTTTCAGTTACAGAAGCAAAAATGTATAGACTGAATAAACTGAACTTGTTATATGACGGTTCTAAAATTTTCCAAGCAAGGTAATATGTTAAACCGAAAATTTTAAACTACAATAAGCAAATTTTTTATACTATCTTTCATACAGTGATTTTAGTATACTGTCGTATCGGATAACAGTAACTTAAAAGTGCAGCTACTTCCCTCCAACGTGGCCCGATCAGGCTGTACCAGACCTGTACCGGAGGTTGCGGTTACAGTTTTTAGTACTCCTGATGATGGGTGCTGTGACACCCGAAACATGTAGTGACTTTGCAGTGAATAAATATCTGCA
>Ga0123352_10004701_pt1 | contig 20210 bp, 7 predicted proteins | sample TergutLab28metaG_FD_89700 | JGI IMG/M metagenome (GOLD analysis project Ga0123352, IMG submission 89700) | Labiotermes labralis P1 segment gut microbial communities from Petit-Saut dam, French Guiana - Lab288 P1 | ecosystem: Host-associated > Arthropoda: Insects > Digestive system > Gut ...
AATTTTAGCACACCCTGTATATAAAATGTGAATAATACAGGAACCAAATACGTTAGAATTATGAAACAAACTGCATTTTGAAGAGAAAAAAACGGAGAGTATTATACAGTGTTTAAAAAATTCAGTACCTATATTTGTTGAATAAATATATAAAATGAAACTTTAGAGGTTAGCGGTGCGGTACGACCACTATAGTTGACATTAGGCGTCTAAAGGTTAAGGTGCTGTGCTACAAATCGGAAGGTCACTGGTCCGATTCATCCAAAAATCACGGGCAATAACTTTTGGGACATGGGACAAATTTATTGAAATTGTGAACATTCCATACCATGACACTGCAACCATCTTGGGCTTCCAGATAAAGAATACTATCGGGGAATCTGCCCTTACTAGTTGGACGAAGACAACCGCGAAAATACGAGCACAGGCTCAAGAAGCCTACTGTCGATTGCTGACTTTGGACAAGAGAATTCAATTTGTTCATGAATACCTCATGCCGCGTGCATGGTATGTGTCTCAACTCTACCCCCCCCCCCGCGCCTCCTGACGTATGTGTGCGTCAAATTAATACGACGATCTCTTGGTTTGTATGGAAGGGCGACATATTTCGTGTGCCTCTGTCAACCCTATATCGGCCAAAGGAAGAAGGAGGCTGGGACTTAACGATTTTGCCTGCAAAAAGTCATGCTTTGCTCTTATAACGAATGCGACAACAAGTGATGAAGCAAGGAACAATAACGTCGGCTTGGATGCGGACATGGGGCCTAAATGTGAAAGGAGCCAACCCACCATTTCGGGATGTCAGTCCCGAAAATTTAGATTATCTGCGGCGTTTTGCGATGGATTCGGCGTATGTGGACGAACAAGGGCATATGAAATCCAAGCGTGCATCCAAAAGAAGATTATACAATACTTTGTACCACATAAGTAGAGGTGAAACAGGTATACAGGATATGCGCATCACTAAAATATGGCCAACTACAGACTGGAACACCGTGTGGAAGAACATTCACTGCACTCATGTACCTGGAGGGACGAAAGCTGCATGGTATAAGGTAATACATGACATCCTTCCCACCAATGTCCGTCTCTACCAGATACGAATATCACCTACTGATAAGTGTAGTAATTGTGGCATGCACGACACTCTACAACATCGCTTCATCAAATGTGGAGAAGGACCATAGTTCTGGCAATGGACAACACAGAAACTTCCTCTCATTCTCAGGACAAACCCAACTCGAATACCGAGCGAATGGCTCTTACGTCCACATTGAACACTGTGGCCTCCTACGCGACGACGTGCCGTCATGTGGATACAGGCTAACGTAGTACTTTTCAGAACACGACCCAACCAGGAACTCACGCTACGTGACTTCATTGCATTCATGCAGGCAAATAAATACAAATTATACCAAATACCGAAACGGAGACTTCTTGTGACAAACTACCTCTGTGTCTTGGACACGCCTTAGAACAATGAATGAACGGGTTGTTTTTTTTCACATAATCTTCAGGAATGCAATTAGACATCACGCCATTGGTGTACTTTCTCAACGAGGCATAAAATATATAACCACACATCAGTGCATCGACCCTTTGAAAGTGGCATACAGTGTTTAAGTGCATATATCCATTGAACCGGGTTTTGTGTCCGATGTTATATATATTGCCTCCAGTTATAGGAGATTCTGTACATAGTAGATGTGTGGGATACCGTAGACAAATAGTCCGATCATAGCATGGGGGTGGTATGTGAATGGTGGCGGCATCATTCGTGTTTTAGGAGTAATGTCATAGAACCTTGTACAGCACTATTCCTTAACTGATGCAGATGTTGACTGTCTCGATGCGAACGGGACCGGAAGGTGCTACTGTAGTCATCTGTAGTACTGGAATAATATTAATACGATCTCTTATTCCCATTGTCAGCATTGCATCTTAGTCATAATCTCTCTGATATTATGTATACTGAAACAATGTGCTACTGTACCATAGTCATATATGAATAAAACAAGAACAAGTTTAAAAAATCCCAGCTGGTGTCATTAGAAATTTTCATTGACATAAAATCCTTGCGATCGCACTATGGCCCTGGTGTCGACTCAGTCTCTAACAGAAATGAGTGCCAGGAGCATTTTCTGGGGGTAAAGGCGGCCGGTGCGTAAGGCTGACAACCTTACCACTATCCTGTGCCGTTGTCATGAAATCTGGGAACCTTAACTTCTTGGAACCCTCTGGGCCCCTCCGGGCCTGTAACGGGACTGCTTTAGCTTTACCTTAAAACATTATGCCCTAAGCGGTGCTGCTCACCTAATGTACGCTATGAATATCTGTTGTGAAATATTGTCATTGAAATACCGATATTTTCCACTCCAGTTTCATCTCCTGCTGCCGTCATCTGCCCCGTCCAGCTGAACTGCCTGGATTGGATCACTGTAAATTATTTTAAGACTACAAGTCACATAGCTCTGAATCCACCAAGCAGAGTTGCACTGCTATTCAGGAATTTATTTCCTCATGTCGTACGGACTACGAGGTTTCATGGCGGTGATCACAACAGCCGACAACATCTCTCTATTCTGAACGATATAAATCCAGCCCACAGTCTCCCAGTACCTTTTGTTCAACGTTTTCTACTCGCTGTGGCTATCCCATTCTCCTTTATTTGTTCACCCTCTAATATTTGGCCAAGAGTATAAATTATGAATCCAGTCGTTACGCAATTTGCTACATCCTCCTCCTACTTCTTGTGTTTGAGGTATAACAGTTCTCTTCGTACCCCCAGATACCCACAGTGAGCATCCGTGCTTTAGGTCAAACATCATATTTCACACAATCAGAAAAAACGTCTTCTCATATTTTAGTCGTTAAAGTTTATCAATAACAGACGCGCAGATTTGAATTGAATTGTAGTAAGCGCCACTCTATTTAACCTTTTAAAGCCTGCTGGTTACGTGATGCACCAACAGGTTTAACGTTCAACAATTGTACGCTCTGCCCACACTGAATTGATGTGTTGTGTATTTATCTGAGAAAAAACAACGACTTGTGCTACTTACAGAATAAACTGATTGGTTTTTATAACCGAGATGAATAGTGTTTACAGCTCGGTACGAACTGGCTCTTTAAATAAAGCGGTCTGTCATTCGTCTTTAAAGGGTTAAACTGCTCCTAATTTCTTTATGAATCAAGTTGTTTTCTGTTAATATCGATGCAGTATACTTAGTTCTTACAAATTTTCGTGGATTTATTAGATGCCTTTATTTTAAGATATTATCCTGAATTCTGGTGATGAGACATACACTGACTTTCTCTGATTTTAGGATTAAACAAACCTCCTTACGGGCTAGCAAAAAGCACCTATATTTCTCTGTATTGATTCATGACATTGGCCCAATGCACTGGCGTCATCAGCTATTTGTCATGCCGTTTTCTCCATCCTCAACTTGTTCCGTGTCTCTTAGCTCCAAGTACTTCAGTCACTTATTTTTTAAATCAAACTTGAAGTCTGTGTTCTGGTCTCGTAATTGAAAGTACGCTGTTACTGTTTTCGGTCATAAAATACATTTGTATCGCCATATATATATATATTTTGGGTTGCATAATTTAAGCTCTAACAGGAAGGGTTCAAATTTAAGTGAAGTGCTGTATCTCTGCTTCTCTGTGCCACATTTGAGGCATTCATATATCACGATAAGGCACCAGTTCCCTATTCCCTGCTGACAGAAGTCTGTGTCCTGTGTTATCAGCTATCACTTCAAAAGTATTGGCACTTCGCGCTGATGTATAAAATTGCGACCGCCAGTATTTTGCTTCAGCGGTGAAAACAGCTTAAACTCCGGCATTGGGTCAGGTTTGGATCGTTATTGAACGAAATAACTAGTTTAAGTGTTGAATGGTCCCTCGTTCTATGAATTAACAAGGCTCCGGTCATTATCCTGTAGAAGATTAACTGGGTTAAATATTGATTGGTTCAACGGTGTTCACTTTAACTGCCTGTTTTCATTATTTTGTGAAATAAAGGATTTCACACTTTGACGAAAACAGATACAGTAGATCAGTTTTATTCTGAATTATTGTTTAAATTACTTTTGGATAATCTGGTCTCTGGGTTATTGATTTCCATACATAAATCACACATCAACAATAAAGGAAGGCAATAGCTACTTCGAGGCATATAAAATAGAGATTGATGAATTAACCCTTAACACGCTAACGTGGAAAATATGGTGAGCTCCTAATAATGCCAGCAGCTGGAAGATTTGATTTAACTTGGTGTTTCATGGTTTAATTCGGCACGCTTACGGATATATTCGCGAGTCCTTGTGTGTTTATCTCGTCCGATAAGGGAGCGTCAAGAAACAACTTTTAGAGGTGTTTTGTACATGTAAATATTTTTTGTGCCAAGAAAGAAGACTCAACTCTCTTACCGTCAAGTCGGACGGACCCGCAATGCGTAAACTTTCGACCGCCCCTTGGCTGTGTTGTGTAGGGAGCTCACTATACATAGGATCTATAGCATGTGTGTCCGTATATTATGGGAATTTTAAACTCATGGTTCCGTGCATCGTAATTCAGTGTTAATAAAAATCCAACCAGATGCAACAGTATGATGATATTTATTTACTGCAAAGTCACTCTACATGTTTCGGGTGTCATAGCACCCATCATAAGGAGTACTAAAAACCCGAAACATGTAGAGTGACTTTGCAGTAAATAAATATCTGCATACTGATGCATCTGGTTGGATTTTTATTAACATATTATGGGAACTTCAGTCATTGTATGCAATTATTTTAAAATGTTGAAACGATGCATATTAAAGAGCATTTCCTTTAGAATGCTGTATTTTGGCATTCCGAAAAATTACACATAGCAGCTTTGAATTTCTGTTGTGTTGTGACAGTTACTTTGAACTGCAGAATTATGGTGCAAGGTAAAATGTAACTTTGCTCTTAGTGTAATTGAGACTCAGTGAAAGTGCATGACAGACAAGAAGTAGAGCTGCGAGTATTTTATGACCACTTTCACATCAACCTACCGCTTTGCTGTTGAATCTAGTTAACAGTAACACGCCCTGTATGGTTCGCATGCATTGAATATCATCCATCCTCTATATCCTACGCTTACATCTTTGTTTCCGTGTTTCTGGTGAAAATATGTTTTTTCTCTCTCTCTCTCGTCTTACACACTTGCCACTTGTGCTGCACACACAACATTATTTGACTTTTTCATTATCAATATTTGATGGAGAGCAGACCTATACAATGAGAAACTCTAGTTAATGTAACTTCTCGAAATTACTGTCGTCACTTCCTCTTCATACAGTAACTCCTCTCACTACATCGCTGTCTGACGCCCCCAGTCAGTTTTATTTCTAATACCCTGCCATTTGATGTTTAGTGGATCCTCTCGGCGTTAGAGATTAAGCCACGTACAAGAATGAAGATTTTCCGACTATTCGACACGAAATATAATTGTCATCTTCAGGATGACCATCTAGGGTTATCTGGGTAATGTCCAAACATCCTCACAGCTTCACTCTCGAGGCTAGATGTGGCTGACGAAACATGTTCTACACCCCCCCGCCCCCAACTCCCTTACAAACTATGCTCACGCATCTCCTCCTAAAAACAGAAGACAGCCTCCTGTGCTCCTCTGTCGCCTAGGGAAAGTTTCATCGGCTCTTCTCATCACCGTGGGGAGACTCCCCTATCGGTTATCCCCCCAGTCCTTCTAACGACGAATCAAGCCTCAACTCCCACACCCCGCTTGTTGCCGTATCTGTACAAAGGCCTCCGAATAACCGCGAGGTTTATTCCTCCTGATGTTCGGAACTGAAATATGTCTCCGAACGTCGGAAAATCCTCATTGCTCAACATATCTTAACCACCAAAACCAATTTAAAGCAAACTCAATCTCAGATTTCAGGCTTCCGCCTCACAGTAGATGAGATCTGCTCTCTTCTTGGATATTACGCAGCGTAAAGAGATAATTCCGTCCCGACTTTTCGGTAAAATCGGCCCCGTATCTTCGGTAAATGAAACCAAGAAGGAAGCCTAGAAGCCTCTTTGGATTCTTGAACCTTGAAGATAGAACCAGTAAGTTGTTCCGAAACGTCGGCAAAGAATCACCACTATATACTGCGTAATATCACAGAAGAGCGCAAATATCAAGGCCAGTCTACTTTTTAACGCTAGTACTAACTGAGGATATAACATGAACAGTATATATTTTGATGGTAGTGATATAATTTTAAAATACTTAATAAAAGTGATTTAGTAGTTGATTTAAAACTTGTTCAGCTGGGAGGTCGAGGTGAAAGTGACTTGGATGTTTTGGGGATTGGTGTGGCAGGCGAGATGCACCAGAAGTCTGGTCCGTCCTGCCTTCAGTAAGTGAAGATTCACCCTCGCCTCAAATTCTTGCTATCTTAACTGACTTCCTAGCCCTGAGCCCACAGCACCCCAAAACCGACATGCGCACTGCTCCTAACAACGCATATAGTACAGTCGTAGCAACAACATTTTCTCTATGGGTGTCCCTTTATTCCTTCCAGCTCATTTTGTATGTACTCTAGGCTGAGGACGCACATGTATCTTGGGGAGTGAGGCATTGAATAGGAAGAAAGAGAAGAATTAAAAATAAAAAGACGGGAAAAGGAGCAGGAGAAGAGAAAGAAATACTCATGCAAGAGTGAAGAATAAGAGGGAAATATGGAGTAGAATCTGAAGAAGGAAGAGCCATTCATTCAAACATACCACGTTCGTCTTACCAAAAAAGGAAGCAGATACAGCATCAAACACACAACTCGCCTCCATCTAGCTCGAAAGTTAAGAAACCTTACAGCCACAAATCCACGTCCGTATGCGTCTATCATGGCTTGGTTCTTCTTAAAAGAATCAAGACAGTTTTGTTTATTTGTAGACCGAAAAATCCAATAAATGGGATATTTTCTGTTACGTGACACGTCAGATTCCCACAGCGGTCTTTACGAAAGTTACTGTCCTCTAGGATTTTAAGCAATGTATATCGTCAAATTATCTGTACTCCTCACCCAATATTGTGCGGGTGATAAAATCGAGAAGAATGAGATGGGCTGGGCATGTGGCGTGCATGGGTGAGGAGAGGGGGGTTTATAGGGTCTTGGTAGGGAAACCGGAGGGAAAGAGACCACTGGGGAGACCTAGGCGCAGATGGGCGGATAATATTAGGATGGATCTCCAGGAGGTGGGATGTGGGTATATGGACTGGACTGAGCTGGCCCAGGATGGATACAGGTGGCGGACGCTTGTGAGTGCGGTAATGAACCTTCGGGTTCCGTGAAATGCGGGTAATTTCTTGACTAACTGCAAATCAGTTAGCTACTCAAGAAGGACTCTGCACCATGGAGTAAGCGATGTATATCGTCAAACATCTACTGATGGCTCACTGTTGAGGGAAGAAAATTCTTGTTCACACGAGATGGAGGTAGCACGTTCCTGTTGAATTTTGTTTGCATACAAATATACACGGCGCTGTATCTCAGCACAGTTATGTACTCAAGTTATTCCTAGAGGGTAATCTTTTCCGCTGCCTATACCTCTATCTCCTTACCTCCGGATTCATGATATTTAATCATTCGACAATACATCACACCAGTGTATTACGTCACTTGGTACAGTGATATTAAAATACTCCGTGCTTCAGTTTTAAAATTATTCGTAAAGTTTTTACAAGTAGACCTGCTTGTACGTTTCCTGAAACAGTGCTTTTATTTACTAATGAAAACCAGGGGGTTGCCTGAGGACAGCGTAACTGTGCTGTTCTTTTATAAGAAAAGTGTAATGTAATGATTTTAGGCTAAGATGGGAGAAGCAGATTCCGGTGACCGCGCAGACTAAGGCGTGGATCTTCGGCCATCCGCTTGCTGGAATTGTGTGTTCGAATCCGGCCAGGGGAATGTGTGTCTCTTGTGAGTGTTGTGTATTGTCGGACAGTGGTCTCTGCGACGGGCTGATCCCTCGTCCAGAGGAGTCCTACCGTGTCTGTTTGTGTGTGTGTGTGTGTCATTTAGTTTGATCAGATGCAACTATAACTCTCTGCGCTTGTAATGAATAGGTAGAAAGAGGTCAAAGCTAAGGATGAAAGGAAGAAATGGGAAAACTATTTTGAAATAGGCATTAAGATTTTTTCTGTTTGAAACAACTATTCCTCTCGCACGTTAAAGTTGTGATCCGTACTGTTATTTTGTGTTTAATTTATTTGTCGCCATCTTTACAGTGAACTTCTATTACTGTTTTTCTTGTAGTGCATGTTGATTCGCCCAACATTTTCCGAGCGAATCGTGTCCAGCAGCAGATAACTATATTACGTGCAACGTCCCCAGTATCACTCAACTGAGTGTAAGTAGAAACGGAGAATTAATATTATCAAAATCTCTTGCGTAAACTAATCAAGTTAAATTACCTGTATAATATGCACCGTCATGTATGTAACTAATGTATCTGGGATGTTTTCCGATGTTGAAATTATGAAGCCCAACTTTCACCTAAAGAATATATAAAAATTAGTTTTCTATGTTACAGTAAATAGTGCGTCTTACATTAAAAAATAAGTCATTTATGCTGTTTCGGCTATTCGTTCTGAGAATTGTACTAAAGTCACAAGTAGGTATTGCGGGCGTAATGTAGAGGGTTTCTGTTTCCATTCACGTGTTTTGTTGCGCATCGCCTGTGTTCAGGAATTTGCAACATGGCTTAAGATTGTTTTAGTCAAAATCATATAGGCTTATTTTGATTTCCTTGTTACCCACTAGGTCAATGAATGGACAGGCAGGCTATCTTAAGTAAAATCTGTCAGAGCAGAACACAGGGAGGGGCTGTATTCTGTATAATTCTTCTCGCGTTCAAAATATTGCGGTCTTTTATATATAGATAAATGTTATGGTAACTATTTACCTCCATAAAGTCAGTCTTGAATAATCGATATTTTCTTATTCAATGAAGTACTCTTCCCCTGTCACGGAAAGCAGACACTCGTTACCGTTTACAAGAGCCTCTTAACTGCCGTCTGAACATTCATGCTGCTCTCGTAAGTCCTATTTTAATGTTATCTTGCTATATATTCTACACCTCTAAAGTGTTTTTTGATGTTTTGCTGACCGTGCATCTCAGTGTATTTATCTAAGTAATTAACCAACTTGATGCACAAAATTTTTGTTTTAAAATAAGTTTATCTCATGCCTCTACATGTTTCGAGCACATGTGCTCGAAACATGTAGACACATGAAATAAACTTATTTTAAAACAAAACTTTTGTGCATCAAGTTGGTTAATTACTGAGATACAAATCCTCTAAAGTGGTTTTTCCTCATGTATTGCTGTCAAGAGAACACATTTTTATTTAAAAAAATTATGAGAAAGAAGACAGACGAAAATTTAAACGAGAAGAGAGCAGTTTAAAATGAACACAATAGGGCCTCATGTTACAGACTAAATACGTGAAGAAAAGGAATGTTCCATTTCGTAGCCGTAACAAATGTTATTTACTGTTAACACCGAGAAACATGAATTACTTTCCGGACAACTTTCCGTACGAAGCAGACTTCTACTTGATTTTTGTTTGCTGAAGTGTAGGCCTGCAACCCTCTCCACCCCCTCCAACACCACCACTTACATCTGCAGTACACGAAGTGCACTTTCTTAACTTAATATTTTCCACAGATTCATGAAGTATGACATAGATGGTGGGATAATATTAAATTGGATTTTAAAGAGGTAGGGCGAGAAAACATGGACTAGATTTTTTCGACTCAGAAAACGGACCGTTGGGGTTGTGTGTGTGGTTGGTGGTCGGGGGTGGGGGGGGAGTCTTTCCTGAATGTGGTGATGAAACTTAATTTTCATAAAAAGTTGGAAAGTTCATGACTTGCCGAAGGAGTGTTGGTTTCCCAATAATAGCATCCTCATCAAAATCAGTAACAATTAAGAAAATACACGATGTTCCAAAATTTAATTACCGATAATATTCTCTCGTGTTAACAGGGATGCTAACATACGTGTTACACAACAGTATCACAGCATTGTGAGTGGTGCACTGGACACGGAGGATCTCGTTCCAAATAATTTGTATAAAATTATATAATTTACGAAGAAATCTACGCCGTATTTCAGTGTATGTTGTACTGAAAGGTTAACTGACTTTTTGATCACGTGTTATTACGTAATTTAAATTCTGGTACTTACCGCTCAATGTCTCAAAAATCCACCAATGGCATTTTTTTAAATTGTTACACCGTGCATGTTGTCGAGTTATTCAATTATTACACCAACCACTGCACATACATAAAATTTATAAATTTTACAAATTAACGAAGCACAGAATGCACATCCGTAGTAGGGCACTCTTCGCAACATAACATTACACAACACGGCATCCTGCCACAACACCCAAATTGTACAACGAAATTAATCTGTGACGAATTCTATTGTGACTTTAGCAAGGAATATATAGCTCCCTGATGATGGTCTTAGGACCGAAACATGTCGGAGCGTTTTTAATGTTTCAATGTGTAAATTTTATATATATGCAGTGGTTGGTGTAATAATTGAGTAACCCACCAATGGAAATTCCCATTTCCCTCTTTCCAGGTCCCATGTGCATGTGTGCAATGGCTTGGTTGTTGTATGTGTGTACTCCTAGCACAAAGTAAATTGATAATCACCATTCAAAAGTCAGCAATGTTAATCCTTGATGCACGAACACTGGAATCTTCTTGAATCCGCGTCCATCTTTCGCGAGATTTGATGTTACTACTGCAGTGGTGTTGAAGGAGATTCTATTCTTCTAGGATTCTCAGCCTTGTGGAATGCTAACAAGCCACAGGTAGGCATGTCCAAGACAAATGGAATTTCCCGTATAAATGTACGTAGTTACAAGGCCACAATGCACTCCTGTGTACAAAACTGCGGTCATTCACATTGGAGAGTGGAAGCAGTAAAATAAGTACAATGGAGCATCCGTGGCTTAATTTAGAGTACCAACACGATATTTGCTTGGCGTGATTAAGAAAAATGTAATGATATATCCGGATAGCCGGTCTCCGGGACGAAGTTGGCATCCCAATCTCCCGAATACGAATTACGTTTCGGTAGCTTGGGCTGTTAAATTTCTTCTCGGGTGTAAAACTTTGAAAAATAATGATGGCCTTCATTTTACATAGGCTAAGTAGGAAATATTTATATTGTCATCGCTTGAAAAAAAATTGGATATATTCAAGGATGGAAAGTCTTATGTTTACAGTATATGATAAGTGAAGTCTATTGACATTAACATCTTTGCTGCACTTTATAACCGTTTACCAGTCATGCGGTTTTAGACTCGAAATTCGCGCATCATCAGTGTCTTTTTTATGTTAGTCTCATTTGTCTGGAAACATGTTAACATCAGCAGTTTCATCTGTTATTAGCTTGTTATTGTATTTATTATTCAGGCCCTTTTAGGTGCTTTCTCACAATTAGAAAACAAGATTATTGGCTTCGTCATTTCTCTTTGTCCTTCTATCTTTCCGCGTGAAACAACTCCGTTCCCACCGAACGGATCTTCATGAAATTTGATATTGGAATATTATTCGAAAAAATATTGAGAAATTTCAATTTTCATTAAAATCTGACAAGAAAAACGGGTAGCATTATATGAAGACTTGTGTCCGTTGATAATGATATCTTGCTCAGTTGTTTTTATAATGAGGAAGTGTTTCAGACAAAAGTTGTAGAGAAAATCAAGACACTAATTTTGTATCCGATAACTTTTTCCGAAAATCGCGCCGTTTATGAGATAATGTTGAAATATATGGTAGAGCCAGAAAGGCCACAGATAATATGTTGCAGCTTCGCACATTGCATGCTGGATAACTGAGGCTGTAGACAAACCTCAGAATATGTAATACTTGCTGCTTGTACATGGCAACAATCGGTACGCGAAAGCGCCTCAGTGGCTCGTTTATACGAAAGTGCCTCTCTCGTTGTAATTAAAATTTTAAATTAAGTGTTTTATTGACATACAGAAATAATTAAGTTGCGCTCAAAGCAGATAATATATCACTTTAAGATGGCTTAACCTTTTGACGCCTAATGTCAACTATGGTGGTCGTACCGCACCGCTAACCTCTAAAGTTGCATTTTATATATTTATTCAACAAATATAGGCACTAAATATTTTAAACATGGTATATACTCTCCGTTTCTTTCTCTTCAAAATGCGGTTTGTTTCATAATTCTAACGTATTTGGTTCCTGTATTATTCACGTTTTATATACAGGGTGTGCTAAAATAAAAAAAATAATTCCGGCGCCAAAAGGTTAAACTGATACACTTTCTCCTTTTAACAGCTTTGTTTTGTTTTTTATTAGAGGCCTCTATTATATTTGAACTGAATATTAACCCTTACCCTGCTAACGTGGAGTATGTGGTGAGCTCCTAATAATGCCAGCAAATGGCACATGGGATTTAACTCGGCGTTTAAAGGGTTAAGTGTGATATCGATAAACAAAAATGACTTTGCTTGAATCACAATATTTACTCCGTATTTGCAAATAGCTTAAAATTATTTTCACGTTAATTTTTTTATTTTTTCAACTTAATTTAAAACCGTTCCCAGTAACGGCACAGGGTGCGACGAAAACTTATAAACGCATGAAACGATGTGTTTCGCAATAATAAATCAGTTCTTGTACGTAGGTGGAACAGAACAACATTACAGGGTGTGACACTTACTACATAAAATAACCCTACTCCCAGAAGAAGGCATAAAGATGTGCATATGACAGTTTCCTAGAAGAGCATAACAAAATTGCTGAAGTGTTTTAATATCTCATATGTTTAGCTACAACTGTACATATAATTGATAAGGGTCTTACTCTTTCAAGACGCATACATACTGAGTGTTGAATTTATCTCAGCAATTAACCAACATGATGCACAAAATTTTTGTTTTACAATAAGTTTATTTCATGCCTGTACATGTTTCGAGCACACGTGCTCGAAACATGTAGAGGCATGAAATAAAACGTATTGTAAAACAAAAATTTTATGCATCGAGTTGGTTAATTACAGAGATAAATATACTGAGATGCATGGGCAGCAAAACGAAAAAAAAAAGAATGTTGAAGTTTTAAGATTTTTAAATTTTAACTGATAGATCTATATAGATCGGTTCACAGATATTTTAGAAATTACATTATTCAAGATACTAAAATATTGAGTAGTTTATCATCATAATGTCTGAAGTTCTACACAGCAAATGTAAACAATAAGGGATCCCATACTGTGGCACTGAACATGTCATGTCCATGTACTGAAATGTCTGCCTGAGGATGGTTACTGTAACCGAAACATGTAGCAACTTTACATTATTGAATATATTGTTGTATTTTGACTGAACGATATTTTAGTTATCATTATTGTTGCACCGTGCATTTCGTAGAGTCATTTAATTATCATACCAACTAATGCACTTACATAAAATTTCACATTAAAACACTTAAAATCGGTCCACCATGTTTCGATCCTAAGATTATCTTCACGGAGCTACACTGTTCCTTGCTGAAGTCACATTTTAATAACACTCACTGATTAATTTCCATATATTGACAGGGTGCTGTGGCAACATGTCGTATTGTGCCTGAATAGTCAGGCGCATTCCCAGCAACGTACTCTTACACAATATGTCATGCTGCCACAGCACCTTGTTAATATGTGGAAATTAATCAGTGAGTGTTTTAAAAATGTGACTTTAACAAGGAACAGTTTAGGTCCCTGAAGATGATCTTAGGATCGAAACATGGTGGAGCGATTTTAAGTATTTTGGTGTGAAATTTTATGTATGTGCATTAGTTGGTGTGCTAATTAAATGATATTTTAGTTAATTTAAAATTAAGTTGCAATTAAATTTAAAATTTATTATAACATTGAAAATTGCCCCTCACTTTACTGAACTTACAATATTTGATAATTATTATAAAGCTGTACTTAATCATAACGTTGTTATTTGGCATTTGCGTGAGTTTTCGTGTGTAGTTATATTCTACATTCGAATGTTAGCTGGTTCTGAGGCGAATTTAGCATCGAAGGGCTTGTATTATTCAAAGACATACGTTTGCGTGAAATAAACTTAATCTTCTAAACCATTCGTAATTTACGAATTAAATTTATTTAGATTCACTTTATACAGATCTGTTAGCAGTCTTATGACTGATATTATAACATAGAGTGTGTAATGTTTCGTGAATATAAAATGCGTCCTACTAATGACACAATATTTAATGCGCATGATCCAGGTTTAAGTCGTAAATCTGATGATCACGTGTCGGACACAATTTAATACTATGTTAACATTGTAAGACAGGATGTTTTTCGTAAAAAAGAGGTTAGGAACATAAGTACTCGAAAGACATTAAAAAATTTAATTATATGTACATAAATTATCATTAATTATAAACGCTGTAATACATTATGGGTGTCATCAACAAGCGATACAAATTCGTAACAGTAGTTCACTGTCAAGTCGTTTCAGAAACAACCCTGTCTTGCCGACACGCGTATATTTCTTCGGCTCCCCTTGAGGGCAAGCATCATGTGGAAAGAGGGCGATAATTGCAAAGGTATTTAGTAGGGGCGTTTATACGAGGCTTATTCAGAAATTAAGTACCGTTTCGCTGTAAAAAATCGAGTAAGGTTTCGCATAAAATTTTATTGTTATCAGATTATATATTATTCAAACCATTTTTTCATATTTTCGCAGCTGTTATTGAGGCATTTATCGTAGCGGGGCACAAGTTTTTGTATATCTTCCTCACAGAATGCGGCCGCCGACAACCGAAATGACTACTGACAGTCATAGAGTAGAGTCCTTGAAATTTGAGGAAAGTGCAGGAACAGATAAGAAATCGTGCGACGTCTGTCGTCACGCACTCTTTCGTTGACCTTACGCACCAAATCATCATAAGATGGACACCCAATTCGCGCCTCATCGTGCACGTTCTCTCGTCCTTCATTAAACATCTGAACCCATTTCCTAAACATGCCATCACTCATCCCATTGTCATCATACACTTGACAGATCTGGTGATGAATCCCACTTGGTAGCACATTCCTAGAGTTCAAAAAACGAATTACAGACCGTATTTCACAGTCGGCGGCCCATTCATTTGTCTTAAACATGTTTAACGCACAGGTACAAACATAAACATACACGAATTTCACGAAATGGCGTCTGTGGCTTCTTAATTGATAGAGGAAGTCACTGCATATGCGCAAAGTGACAGTCTCGAGGATGCGCAAGAGATATGCGCAGACGGTACTTACTTTCCGAATAACCTACGTACCTCGCACAAACTGTATTGAAGTTGTATTTCAGACGGAGGATAATCATTATCACATCTCAAGTGTGCAACTTAACATATTTTTTACAAGGATTAATCCATTCCAAAACTTAATATTGTTTCATGATACTATGATCTCTCTATTCAGGTTGTGTAGACTAGCCAATATCGATGGCCTGCTTTAAAGGGACATGAATTTGAGTACAACACAGCTAGTAACGACGTTTGCTTCAAATTACGCTACTGTCGTTTCATGTTAGATATATGATGGATCACAACAAATATTTCCACACTTGTCACGGATTTTCACTTATAATTGAATAATATTCTTTTTTTCTACTGAATGTTAGCAACCATCGAATGAAACATGGAAATTAAGATATGGTCATTACCATATTTCTGGAAAAATTTAACTGATGTGATCACCACCTACTACGTACGTGGTGTCTGCTAAACCTGCTTTGATATATTAAATAACAGTACAAAAATTATATATATATATATATATCACAGATTTGTGCGAACAATGTGCATATGCACCAACTGGCTTTGTGGTCGTCCACGCTAGCTCATTCTTCCTTAATGTGCGATGATTTGCGAAAGCTGTAGTTTCACGGAACTCGCCTTGTATCTGTTCTCTGCTGTATTGGAAAGCGAAGAAATGTGTTATCTCCTTTAAAGTAAAGTAGGAACTTGCAAGGAAATTTGAAAGTGCCGAATTTTATTTGCTGCTTGTAAAGTTCTATCGCCTATTACTGAAAATGTGAAGAACAAAATGTATCTAGACTACCGGTTGTTCCACAAGTCTGTGCAACACATGACAATTTTATGGCCAGTGATTTAGGTTGTGTGGTGTTATATTAACCAACAGCTCCATATTTGTCATTACTCAAGCTGAAATTTTGTACCATCTTACAAATTTTTTAGTTTTGTAAAGGAAGCACTTGACAGACACCTGAACAATAGTAACTGTGACAGAAAGCTTGGTTTCACTTTGAGCCAGGTCTGGTCACCTGTAACCAACATGTTCATTAAGGTAAAAGCAGGACCGCGCAGATCAGGTACTTGACTCCACCCTTTAACCCTCTTGTCTGGCCACCAGCTATGAGCCAAGTGTTTGGGCAGTGTCCCATGACACGGACGGACTTCAGAGGTAGTCAGTCCCACAGATCGTCTAGTAGGTCATTTTCCTGATGACCAGGGCGGAAATGGTCCTCGAAACTCTGGTTTAGACGCCATTCAACTACCTGACGCTGCTGCTTCTCGAGAATATATTATTGAATTTTTAAGGAAATTACTAAATGGGTGTAACCAAATAAGTGTTCAGTGTTGTATCCATGTTTGGTGTCACTTCTGTGGTCAGCTCATTAAATTACGCTGAGGTCACCTAATTTAGCATTGCGAATGAAAATCGGTGTAATACATTGCTCACTGTGGTGTATCTAATTGCTGACCATTGCTGCTATCCTATTCAATCGAACAGAGTCATCCTCGAGAAAGTGAGGTGCTGAGAAAGTATCCGCCTATTTTCAGGTCACAGAATCGATGCTGTGTTTGCAACAACCAGTTACTGATTTGTCTCTTTTATACGTATATATTCAAAACACACGGCGTTTGGAATTCATCTTATTCGCGTGTTTAAAACTTGGTTTGTTGATGTGATAATAACATGCCTACACAAATATACACTGTATGTATGTAGGTCAGGACGTTTATATTTAAAGATAATTACTCAATAATGGAATATTTAAGAAAAAATTGTCTTAATAAGTATGATTTTCTTCTATATCGGTCAGTTTTAACCACCACTTTGCACATAGACATGTATGCTATTCTGTAGGCGTCTCTTCACAACTCGCGAAATATTATACAAGCATACAATTTTGCCTTGAACAAATTTCGCGGAGAATAATTTTGTATATTTTAATGCAAAATTTGAGATTTTTCGTACTTCTTAATTTAGTGATATGAGAGAATCGGCACGATATAAACGTTTCCGAACAATACTAGAAAATTAACAATTGCTTTCTTAAAGTTCGTATTCATCATGGAAGTGAAAACAGTAGAGGCTGTTAATTGTGTTTGACATTCAGAGGACCGTGCGTCGTGATATATTCTTACAATAGAAGCCCAAAATATGCAATATTTCTCAACTGTATTTTGGTAAACAACTCTACATGTTTCGGACAGACATAATGTCTATCATCAGGAGTCTTAATACTGTATTCACAGCAATTGGTGATAGACACACACTCAGTATAACTAGTATGACAAATGCCTATTGCTGTGAATACAGTATTAAGATTCCTGATGATGGACAGTAAGTCTCTCCGAAACATGTAGAGTTCTTTACCAAAATAAAGTTGAGAAATATTGCATCTCGTTGGCTTGTATTATAAGAATAAGAGGCTGTTAATAGTGTTTAGTTTGCATTTGGGGCAGAGTTTTTAATTCAGTGCTCTGTTACACCGTGACTTTCAAGTAACTTTGTATATATAAGTAATTTTATATTAAAACGCGTAATTCTTGTAAAATATACGTCCTTTGTTTAGGCAAGGAAATTGAATTTTCACTAACTTTAATATGCTTAATTATCAACTGATAATGAATAGACTTGTGGGATTTTAAAGCTTCTTTACCGTAAAGAGAGATTTTGTATTTTTCCTATTATTGTTGTTAGTGAGCATCTCAACAGGTTCTTTACTTAATATCAGTTTTCCCCATCTTAAAATTAACTTGTAGAGCGCGGAGTTAACAAGCCGTTCGTAATTCCTTTTGCCCAAGGCGCCGCTTAGGGATAAATACATGTTTAATTAGGAAGTATATATACTACTGATATAATACGTACACAGTCAAATTATAATTCGCACCGCTGTGCCGCGTTCTCAGTAAAGTTATTATTTATAATTTGTTTAATAGCAATCTTAATTTGTTATGTAATAACGTCAAGAAACATTTCGAGTACATTTATCATTGTGTGTTTTTGTTCTCCTTTTAAGACAGCATCAGATTTTAGCAGTCACGAATTAAAGGAAGGGAGGAAATAACAAATTGATTTCGTAAGAATGAATACGAGAAGCATAGTTTCTTCTTACGTTTTCATTAGAAGCCGCTAAGTTTTATTTGGATGTAAACTTTAACGCTGTGTTACACTGTCTCTATATGCATTAAGATAAAACCAAAACGAAGGATGAGAAATTCAGCATAACTGATGCTTATAAGAAATGATGTGAAATCCTATTTGATCCAAAAATTGCAAAATATAATGTATCCTGAGGCACCTATTTGTGTATCACTTGTTGGTGTGTTTCGTAAATGTTTAAACCTGTGTAGTACACCACTGAACGATGTTAATGAGAACCACAACCAACAACAGCGATATTTGACGCATATGAAATTGTATTATCAAGCTCCTTCTTCTCGACCAGTAGAAATGTGCAAAATTCTGGGCTACAGAAACTCTTTATGAATCTTGAGAGTCTCCTAGAAACTTCCGTAGAATTAACAAATATTGCGTTCTAAATATGACGTGTAAGAACACGCAACAGAAAATTGATTTTACAAATTTTTTCCATAAAACACAGTGAAGGATCTAGAAAATATCAAGTAACATAAATTTAATAACACTTATATTTCTGAGCTCTAGACCAGAACAAAAACTTGTATTGAAGTTAGAATTTTCCGATGAAGGATGATATGCAAGCTCTCGGAAAATTAAAGTATCACAATTGTTATCAGAGGAATTTGAACCTAACTTTATTATTTACGCTGCATTCAAGGCACATACTTGAAATACTGGAAACATAATAGCGCCACATTTTGCAATATAACTTTGCATCGCAACTCTGGGTTCAAACATAACACCCAACGACGCCCATCACTCTCAGAGTCTGCATATGTATCGAAATGCCTTGCGTTAAGGCGTTTCTGACTTACAGGACCAAACAAATGGAAAGAGAATGGACGTGCCTTGAGTCGTGAACGACTTCGTCGGTTTTGAATAAAATGACCGTAGAGTGAAATAACTTTTACACTTTCGTTGCACCAGAGCATTCTTGCAGTATGTTACTCCAAACGACAGTCAAAATACATAATTTGGTGGGTGTATCGTTATATTACAACTGTCTTTATAGTAAATATGAAGCCATTAGCTAATAATAAATTAATGGTACCTACCAAACACGTGCTTCGCTTTATTCTCCCCCCTCCCCTCAAGAAATTGAAGATAATATTTATTCGAAAGTACTTTCTTGGTCCCTTGCTAATTAGTCTTGTATTGGAACTGCTGTTGGATAGAGAAGTCATTTTTGTCGGTAAACTTATTGCAAATAAAAAATTATGACATTCTTCAAATAACACCGGTCAACACACAAAATGCATCCGTAAACAAAATAGTTGATTCCTCTTCAATTCAATGTGCCGAGATCAAATATGGCCTCAGAATTCAATTCTTGGCTGTAGTTGTCATGATACATGAAGTGTGGCTTAATGCGTAAAATAGTTACTTGGGAAGGGATACAGGTGTCAGCACTGCGCTCCCAAACGGTGAGTAATGGAAGAAAATGTCAGAATTTCTGTGTATCGTAAAAGGCACGAAGATCTAGTTCAGTTCTTCAAAATGGAAAGGGACCTTGTTGCTTGCCCTGATATTGATGGCCTGATGCAAACACTCAATATTTATCACAATCCTCTGAACCGACGACTCTTTACAGACTTGTCTAAGTTGAGTCTCAAAGCAGTTCTCCTTCACAGTGGCAACACCCTACCATCTATTCCTGTTGGTCATTCAGTGCATAATAAGGAGCCATATGAGAACATTTAATTCTGATGGAAGCCATTAATTACG
>Ga0123352_10004705_pt1 | contig 20206 bp, 12 predicted proteins | sample TergutLab28metaG_FD_89700 | JGI IMG/M metagenome (GOLD analysis project Ga0123352, IMG submission 89700) | Labiotermes labralis P1 segment gut microbial communities from Petit-Saut dam, French Guiana - Lab288 P1 | ecosystem: Host-associated > Arthropoda: Insects > Digestive system > Gut ...
AGCGTGAGCTGAATTGCCGTCATATGACACCACACTCAAGGACGGAAATGGATAAGATTGTCAGCTGACAGGTACAGTGTGTGGACCCGCAAGAAGACCACACTTTTCTCTGGCCATTATCTCTGGCCATTATCTCCGTAACCGTTCAACTTTGGACATGGGTGTTTTGGGTTACATCGGTATACTTTAACATAAGGAACACCCTCCCTATGTCTGGCACATTCCTCCACACTGTATATGTTGCTCCGTCATTATATGCAGTACCGCTGGCCGTCACGTCGCAGTGGTTGGCACCCACGCTTTGTACTTGAGAGTTCTGTAGTTCGAATTTCGGCCCAAAGATTTTTTCGCGATAAGGCAGTAGCGGTACGGTGTATTGGCGACTGAGTGTTCTTACTTAAAGTGACATATGTATTTACTTTATTAAGGCGATTCTTCCCCGTTGTGTTCTGGTATCACAAAAAAACCAACACGTGACCAGTAAACACAACATATAGTGTTATTAGATATCAAAATACAGTGTTTCGACTGTTAAAAGCAGTCATCATCAGGCGGTACATACAAGAAAATAAAGAGGCAATAATTAAAACCGCGATTGGTAGGTGGAGATCTCAAACTTTGCAGTTTATATAGTACAGTGAGACAGACTATAAAGAGATAAAGTTAAAAGGTAAAGTGATCCTGTTACAGGCCCGGTGTGGCCCAGAGGGTGGGTAGAGGTATAGCCCTACTCTTCAATGACCGCGGCACTAGAAAGACGTGAGTGGTCAGAAGCACGCTCCGGCCGCACTTTACCCCCGGGAAAGTATCGGTACCCATTTTACAGGAGGCTGGGTGGTCCCCAAGGCCGGTCTGGACGGGCGGAAAATCTCGTCCCCACCGGGATTCGATCCCCGACCGTCCAGCCCGTATTCAGTCGCTATACCGACTGAGCTACCCTGCCCACATATAAAGAGATAATGTAGTTAAAATAAGACAGATAAAATATATATAATAGTTAAACATAATACAGAGCCAGTAGGCAGTAAGTACATATATTCTATATTAAAATATATCAATCAAGTAACGTAGTTGGTAGGTAGTGTAGGGCCGTTATCTTGTTATATGCGACAGGTTTATTCATAATTGATATATCGCAATGAAACTTGACATCGTACGCGGAAGCCTTAAGAAGTTCTTATGTTGGGGTCTAAACTAAGAATTTTTGGATCAACTCTCATTTTTTAAGTGCTTTACTTGAAATTCAATCTCAAAATATAAACATTTATTTTTTGTATTTTCGCTTTCGTGCATACTAAATTCTAAATAATTCCAAGCAAAATAAACTAAACTCGAAATTGGGTTGATATGTGAAGCATACTACTTTTATAACTGCAACAAATAAACATCAAGATCAAAGCAGCATGTGAAGTTACTAAGAACTCACTGTAAAATGTTTTCGCTATCCAAGTTCCAATAGATATATCTTGTCTTTTTCGTCTATAAATGTGCATGCTTTTATTATTCAACCGGAAACTACAAATTACGGTTTTGTTTTTAAATACAGTCTACCTATTTATTTTCTTATTGCAACGCAATGCTTTCGTAACTTTTTGTTTGTTTACATAGTTTATTTCCAAGTCTGTTAAGACTGTATTTTTTAATTCGAAAAGAAATTTGAAAAGTGACTTATAATCACGTAAATATCTGCGCAGTTCCGTGCAAATTACGTCACAGAGTCGCAAATAAATAGCATAGTTTGGCACCCTTGGTAGAAAGAAATTAAATTTGACTCTGTTGACATAATTCTTTGAAAGGTTGATAAGAAACATGTTATTCATACTAGTGGCTGTTTCGTGTGAAATGGACGTTCGTTTACAAACAAAGACGAGTGACGCAATGTTAAATGGGTTGTGTACAGCTGTGTTTTTATCAGGAAATCTAAATGTAGGTGAAGGCCGGCGAATATTGTGGGAAAATGATTTAGTATTCAAACAGAGTTTATAATTTCAAGTGAGAAAGTGTTTATTTTACAATTATTACACAAATAATGGAGTTATTATTCAGACATGAACTCGGCAGGTTTCCCCTACTGCGAATTTCGTCATCAATAAGCATGTTACAATTAAATAACGACAAAAACTCCAAGTAATTTTCGTTTTATTGTTTGTATTTGTCACATGCTTACTTTTTTCATCTCAAAACTGCCTGCAGTTATGTACAAGGAAATTCATAAAAATCGGTCCCTCATGAAGCAGAATGCAGCAGTTCTTCATTAAACGTCGGTTGACAACGGGGCATGGAGATGTAATGGTTACAAATCTTTTTTCTCTTTAGGAATGACAGGGCATTGTTCATCCATTATTAACCTTTTAAGGCTGCAGCCCGGACACTACTCCAGCCTAACCGCACCTAACCTGCAACATACAGCAAACCAAGAACGATATGGCTAATGTGGTAATCAACGTTATAGTCGCGAGTTCCTGATGATGGGCATAGTAATTCCCGAAACATGTTAAACCTATAATAAGTACAATAAAATAACAAGTGGCATCTAGTTGGTTCTTTATGTCTTTCTTCGTTTATTTTGTAACGCCGTCTGTATAATATTTACAGAGTAAAGTGACAGAATTGATGTGATTATTAAATTGGCAATACTCCCTGTTTGTTTTACAGCAGCATTTTTCCAGTACCAGGATCCGTAATGCAAACAAAACTCCTACTTTGCTCACAGATAGATATGGGATGATAGAGTAGGTGCAGCGGAGAGCGCCTTCTACTCTGAAAACGCTGTATTTACCGCGGCCTCTGAATGGTTCGTCGAAGTAAAATCTGCAATGCGATAAGGAACCAGTCAAAACGTATTTTTTTATTCTTCGTAGCTTTTCCAAATATTTCTGGTTAAGCGTTTTAAGATCTCCTTCAATTTGAATGCAGCAGATGGTATATTGAAGAATGTGCTGGTCAGTACTTTGAGTGGTTGGTGTTCACTTGGGAATATTATTACCTTCTGGCGTCACTAGGTGGAAATGCCCTTGGAAACAGACCACTCATCCAAATCCATAAACATGCGTTTCGGACGTGTGCACTGAGCAGAGGCAGGGCTGACCTGTTTTTTTCGGACGTGCCTGCATCTAGCCTGGATGTGAATAGGGGTGTTCTGGTCGAGGGTTTCCGTCATCGAATTGAGCCAACACAGAGTGACGACATGAAATAAGATCTGAACAGAGAAGTTCTTTGAAGCTAGTAGTAGGTAACGTAGTCAGAATTGTTCGTCCTTTTATAAAACCCGAAATTAAGATAAATTTTAATATTATCCTTCCATCTATATCCAGGTATCATACAACTTGGTAAAGAGTATAAGTTATGCAATATCTTGCTGTATAGTGTTCTCTTGTTCACTTGCTACTTCCTCTCTGTTAGGGCCAAAGATGGTTTCTGTTCTCGAACACAGTCTGTATTAATTCCTCAGAGGAATCAACAGATTTTCACACCCATACAAAAAAAAATTTCAAGATTGAAGTTTGAACTTACCGTCTAAGCGAATTTGTCAGTGACACTTACTGAGAGAGTCAGACTTTCACTCTGATGTCCTAAATTTCATGAACCTGCACAATATATAGTCTGTGTTGAAATTTAATATTCCACCTTAGACCTACTATACGAGTATATTATTACGTCACGCAATGACGCAAATGACAGAATGATTAATCCACACTTTTGATTTTATATGCATCATAAGCTCCATTACCTGGCGGTATAATTTTCCTTCAGTTGCTTCACACCAAACTTTATTTGCGTCTTTTTTCAGGTTCGTTTACATATTATTTTACTTACTATTTAAAACATTACCCCTCTTAATTCAGACTCTGTTTCGAGAGATAAAATATTTCGTTATTGGCGAGTAAATGCTGAACTCTTCTAGACCAAATTTAAATTTATTACTTAATAAAAGATCGAACTTGAAGGATGCGTGCCGTAGGCTAGTACCAGAATGTGCAGGCAAATTTCTCCAAAGCCATTGCACATTTATTATTATTATTATTATTATTGTTATGTTGAGACACTTTAATTTTTTAATCTTATTGTAATATGTGTTTTCGTATACTTTTTTTTTATTGTTTTGTATATTTGTTTTGCATTTGTACGTTTGTTTGCATTTATACCAGCTCTTTGTTCTGTTAATCCAGCACATGAATAAAAAAAATATTGAAATGAATTGCCTTTTATTAATCTAAAAATTTTTTGCACTTTTGAATGCCAGGTTTCTTTGAGTTCCTGGTTGCAATTATATAGAATCCTCTATATTTAATGTCTGCTCTTCATTCAAAAGGAAAATTGTTACATGAAAAGCAGCTGCAAATTTGATTTGCGGAGATCTTGATGTACTTATGAACGGTGTCTGATCTTAATCATATTTCACACAACAGTATAACAGTTGTTTTCTCTGCAGTAAAACCTTCTCGTTATACCAGCCGTGTCATGTGGCTGCACGATGACAGACCAACGTTTCGAAAACCTTCTCTATCCTCATCATCAGGCAACTGATTCATCTTTATCGCATTCATTCGCTGTGAAAGCTTCAGATTATGAATTTGTAAATTCGTTTTCTTTTTTCTCTGAACCTGCTTTATGAGGGATGGAATTTTATCCCTTCAACTCTTCTTTGTAGTTAACTGAAGCGTACTTTATTTTCAGCCTACGGTTTTTTTTCGTTTTGTAATTTTTTTGTTTTGTGTGTGTGTGTGAATGCTACACGTCTGTACGAGTGTTGATTTTGTAATTGGCTGTTGAGTCTGGACGTGGACAAACAAAAGTTTAATTACTGTATTATTATTATTATTATTATTATTAGGAGTAGTAGTAGTAGTAGTAGTATTCTGGGGAGACCTAGGCTTAGATGGATGGATAATATTAGGATGAACTTGCAAGAGGTGGGATGTGAGTACATGGACTGAATTGGTCTGGTCCAGGATAGAGACAGATGGCAGACGCTTGTGAGTGCGGTAATGAACCTTCGGGTTCCGTGAAATGCGGGGAATTTCTTGACTGGCTGCAAACCAGTTAGCTTCTCAAGAAGGACTCTGCACCATGGAGTAAGTAAGTATTATTATTATTATTATTGTTATTTTAATTTTTATCACAGGTGTTTTCACCTATTAATGGTAAAATGTTTAAATTTTAATACCTTTAGTGTATCCAGGCTCTTGTGGGATTTGTCTTGCTTATGAACCTTATTACATTTGGGCTATATTATATATTGCGCACCTTACGTGTTATTACTTTCTAGACTGCTTGTAATTACTGGCCTATAACTGACCACGTTCTTCAGCAGATTAATGGGCTTAGGCCTACTGCCTTTATTACCATTATCATTATAATAAAATTATTGCATGCCTCGAGAAACTTATGCACAGTCATAAGAACACGAACTGGATGACCTAGAAAGAGGGTTTTGATTGTAGGCAGTGAAATGAGATTTTTCTCTCCTCCGGAAGTATTCAGATGGTTGATGAGAGCCAGCCAGCCTCTAATCCAGTGGATTTCCGGACTTTTCCCCCCGGAAGTGAAGCGGTAGGCGTGTGCGGCTGATCACACACTTCCATCAGTGCTGAGGTTAATATGTGGAGCCGTACTGCCACTTTCATTAGTGCCTTAATGACATGGCACATAATTAAACATAGGGACAACTTTACTTTCTACCTTACAAGTGTTGTAATAAAGTGGTGAAATTTAACGAATACACAACTTGACGAGCTAAATATCTGACAACTGAGTTGACACACAATTTCTGCGGGGAACCGAAGCGAGAAACTGGAGTAGAAAAGTGGGTCGAATTTGATTGTAATAGACGACGTTGTACATAGCCGAACAGTTACGTAGTTTCTTGATGAAGTAGTCATAAGAGAAATTATTCAGTCGTGTTCTGGGGCGAAAGACAGTGCAGAAGAAATAGGTCAGTTTATGAAATGTTAAAAGTAGATGTCAATAAATAAGGCAGAGAGCTGAACAGAACTTCACTGTGCTGGTTTTAATTACCGGGTAACCTGAAATATAGGTAACAGAGAGGAGGGATGTTGATGAATTGGATCCAAAGTGGCACGGAGAGTGAAAAATGTTTAGTGGTGGGGAATTGTGGTTATATACTCTGTTTTAGGTCACCTGTGTTGTCACGTGTAACCCCAATTTTATAAGAAATTGCCCTTACGTGTCCCGTAGTTGTCTAGTTGGAGGGTGGTGGGGGTGTGTCAGTATTTATTGAGACTATGCCCACTCCAGGCAGCGTGACAGGTAGGTTGGGACCTCAGTGTTTTTGTCGCAGCTAATTGGAGAAATGCGTACGTGACGTTTGTGATGCGTAGAAAGCGAAGAACAAAGCTTCTCAGTAAATGTCATGACCTTGCTTTCCGTAAAGTTCTACAATGATGCAGTCACTGTTTACTCTTTCATTACTGAACGATACTGTATCCTACACTAGATTCAACTGCACCGTTTCCACACAAAAAGCAAAGAGTGCAATATAATTGTTTGTGTGCCTTCATACAAAACGTTTTGTTCCTTTTGTTAGGCACCATGAATCAAATATTCTGGGTCATCACCAGGCTATGAATATGCACGCTCACTACACAAAATATCAGGTACAATACATGTTATATTTTTATGACGTGCGAGTCAAATGTAATTTAAATTCGAATTAAAATTAGAAACTACTAAACTGATTATTTATTCATATATTGCATAATAGTACTACTGAATTATAGAATGTATTATACATTTGTCTACGTTGTTACGTTCTGCTTTGTAGTATGTTAGGATATGTTAATAAATGCTAGGATATTTTTGTTTTTCTATTTGAAAACTGTCCTGCGTATTGCAATTTGTGCAAAATCATGCAGCGGTTCTCGTGTTCCTAAATGTGAACATTTTCAGACGTGCACATTTTTGGACAGTTTTCTCTGCTAAAGCGCCCCAAATGAAGAGGGGGATCGGTAATCCACAGAATCAGAATATGAGAAGTTAAAAGCGAATTTTCCTGAAACTACAGAGAAAACTTGAACAAACCTCATATTCGTGGTTATGACTGACCGCAATGCGTGACTGTAATTGGAGTGCTGAATTTTGCGATTGTTCAGTCTGGCGAATAAACCGTTCCTTGTCAGAGTATTCAATAGCAGGGCATTCTCAGCGCTTCGGGTTTTCCTGCAGTACTTTTCTCCACCAGTGCTGTATATTCATTGCTCCTACTGAAGCGTGAGACAGGCCCGACCAGCCAGCACGTTGTAACACCCTCGGTCTTTATTTTAGGTTTTATCTCGGCCCGGCAATTCTCTGGACTCAGGCTCAAGAGTTAATTTTTTTTTTGAACAGAGGCATCCCGATGTGCTCATAAACGTAATACAATATTAAATAAAGTAGTTGTGTTGACGCACATTATTTAATATTGTATTAATTTATATTCCCCATCTTACAGGAATTTATAGCATTCCTCCGGGTAAATGACCAACTTGATGCACAATTACGTTATATAATACGTTTATTATTATAATTCTTTACATGTTTCGAGCAACTCTGTGCTCATCATCAGGAGGTCGAATTGTGTTAATACAACATCTGGTAAAGTATTCTCTGTAAGTGACCGTCCGGTGTACAGGTTGAGAGGGAAGGAACTTCGTTCTCAACCTGTACACCGGATATGAGAAATAGTAATATAATAACTCTATACCGATTTCGGTGGCCGTGCGGTCTACGGCGTAGGTCTGCGGCCGCTTGATTGCTACAATACCGATTTCAAATACCGCTGAGGGCATGGATGTGTTCTGTTGTGTTTGTTGAGTTTTGTGTAGGTAGCGGCCTCAGAGAAGTCAAGCCGGGTGTGTGGGTGTGTGTGGGTGTGTGCGTGCTTGTGTATGTCTAGTTTTGTGTGATCTAGAAACTAAAATTGAGGCGGCCTTGACCAGATTTGGGCTGTCGCGCTACAGTATGAAAAACTTCAGCTTTCTCCACCACGTAAACGGAATGAAATTAGTATTCACCGTTCGCTATTTGGTTAACGTGACTCTTCGAAGATTCACTTTGTATTCGTGTGGAGATTTCGTAATTCCGCGGAATCTCCTGTGATAATTTAAACGACGGCCAATCAGAAGTCTTTATATTTATTTTTAACCCATACGGACTTCCAGCGTTCTGCTGGAATTGCATTTCAAATGCTATTTGTTGTCGTAAATTGAGGATATAATTCTGTTAGGAAATATAGCAAACTTCAAATCACAGTTTTATAGAATCAAAGTGTTACTTTGTTATAATAAGGGAATGTAATTAATTGGCATGTCTGATAATTTAAGTTTCCACAGCTAGTCTAGTATGAATTATTGTGAGCTTTGACACCATGCAGTCATGTCAGTCGATAACAACATTTCGGAGAAACGCGCTCTCTTCTTCTTCAAGGTCGAAATACATACATACATACATGCATACGTACATACATACATACACAAATACATACATGCATACGTACATACTTACACAAATACGTACATACACATACATACATATATACATAAATACGTACATACATACATAAATACATATATACATAAATACATACATACATGCATACGTACATACATACATACATTCACAAATACATAATACATACATACATAAATACATAATACACATACATACATTTATACATAAATACATACATACATACATACATACACAAATACATACATACATAAATACACACATACATATATATATATACATAAATACGTACATACATACATACATAAATACATACATACACATACATACATACATATATACATACATGCATGCATACGTACATACATACATACATACACAAATACATACATACATACATACATAAATACATACATACATAAATACATACATACACATACATACATATATACATAAATACATACATACATGTATACATACATACATACACAAATACATAAATACATACATACACATACATACATACACATACATACATATATACATAAATACGTACATACATACAAACATACATACACATACTTACATACATACATACACACACACACACATACATACATACATAAATAATACACATACATATATACATACATAAATAATACATAATACATGCATACATACATACACACATACACAAATACATACATACATAAATACATACATGCACATACATACATATATACATAAATACGTACATACATACATACATACACATACTTCCATACATACATACATACACACACATACATACATACATACATACATACATACATAATACACACATACATATATACATACATAAATAATACATACATACAAACATACATATATGCATAAATAAATAAGTAAATACATACATACATACACACACACTAACACATATACATTATAAGTGTAATCTTCCGCATTCCCACCCTACCCACTTTTACCCTGAAGCTGGAGGCTTTTTGTTCCTCTAGGTATCCGCTCGCCAGACTACTCAGTAACTCTGGATCTGGTCTGCCTTTCTATTGATTGCCGGTACTGGACTGTTGTAGTACTGTAGTTATATTTACATTCTATTTGAAGTACGGTAACTTTCTGAAAGCTCCCTGTGTGTACTTTGTTAAATTCGCAGTGTATAAGAAAAGTACAAGATTTGTCCTTACGTTCAATAGGAACGGATTCTGTCCTTGTTCCGATAATGTGGTTTCACTATAACCGAATCGAAGGGAGTAGTGTTGGTCCAATGTCGTTCGTGACATTGCCACGAAGGTACGCCCTTTTGTCTTGCACATGATTTCTGTGTACAGAGAGAAGCCGAAATTTCGTAGGCGGTATAGTGACTGGGACGATTCGCGGTTCGAATCCTGGCAGGGGAAAATAGTTTTATGTTCTCCAAAGTGTCCAGGCGGCCTCTGGGCTCCATCCAGTCTGCTCTACAGTGGGTACAGGGGTTGTTTCCCGGCGGTAAATAGGTGGACGCATGAAGCTGACCAAACATGTCCACCTAGTGACGAGGTTATTAACGAGTGGAACTACACCTCTAGCCCCCTGCATGCCTTTTTTTGGTGTGGACAAGGGTAACTTTTTAACTTTTATTCTTCTGTCACTCTGCATAAGTCAAGTCGAATAAAGCTGACCGTCAGCCACTGCAGCATCTTAGAGACACAAACTCGACTAGACTTGTGTGGACTCGAATCGGACAGTGGTTTCGCAGCCGAGGTTTGACACGTTCGTGTCAGGGATTAGAATTTTCTTCATATTACAGATTTCGCTAAAACAATAACTAAGTAGGACAGGTAAGTTTGCTATCAAGTAACACTGCAGTTTCGATTCCGCTAGCATTTGCGTACATGAAATTTGAAACCACTAGCCATATTGACATTTATCAGAAGCAGTAAAATAGCAAAAGTAGTAAAATATATATATTCGACTCTGAAATTACTATATCCCATTCGGAAGGAGTCAAGTTTCATAATTATTTATTTATTAGCGTCTTATTACTATTCTTTGCAACACTTCTACGACTTTAAAAACGTGAAAACTTGTGCTGTGAATTCACAACCTTGAACACCTCCGACTACAAGAGCTGAAATGTAATAATCTGTTTGGGAACAAATCAAACTTGGGGTCTCTGCTACTCCTTTATCCGTATAAAAACTATTTTTTAATTAATTAAATTAATTTATATTTGTAATATATATACATAATAGATTGGTAAATAATTGGAATGTCTAATTTAATTTTAAACACCTGCGGACTGCCACTGTCACAGTATCGTCGTTCTGCTGTCACTCATCTCCTTCGTCACGTCCTAATTTATTGTAATTATCAACTCCTAATAAAAACGTAATAAGGAACAATTATGGTATTGAGATATTTCTTCGAGTTTCCTTTTCGATAAGAAAATAGCAGCAATAACAGTTGCTGAAACACATTAGGAAATCTTTATCGTTGCACCGTGCATTTCGTAGAGTCGTTTAATTAGCACACCAACTAATGCACATACATATTTTTTTTACACTAAAACATTTAAAATCGCTCCAACATGTTTCGATCCTAAGATCATCTTCAGGGAGCTGCGCTGTTCCTTGCTAAAGTCACATTAAAAAAAACACTCACTGATTAATTTCCTTATATTAACTCATTATATATATAAGGAAAATAACTCATTATGTATATATATATATATATATATATATATAAGAAAATTAATCAGTGAGTGTTTTTTAAAATGTGACTTTAGCAAGGAACAGCGTAGCTCCCTGAAGATGATCTTAGGATCGAAACATGTTGGAGCGATTTTAAATGTTTTAATTAAAAAAATATATATGTGTATTAGTTGGTGTGCTAATTAAATGACATTAGGAAATGTTAGTCTCGAATCCATCACCGCTACACAAGAACGTTGCTGGACCATACAATACCAAGGAACTGATGTTTTCTAGTCAGTAAATGAATACAAATGAAATTTGTTGAATTTATGGGTGATGAGCGATCTGACCTAGTTCCGCTCTCCTTTGTAACAAGACTTGACATCTGTGTCTTGCTGTATTGATTATACGTTTTCAATTGGTGTAGTAATGCATTTAAAGTGACAAGGAAAGGAAAATAATCATAACTTGACCAAACAGTCTGCCTGTGAAACTTTATTTTGGTAACAAACGTGTTTGTTAAAGTAAATTTTTCCTTATTTCGTTGTTAACGAATACGTGATAAAGGCATTGCGTAGCAAGTCATGAAGACCCACAGGAGGGACTGAATCTTGGGCTTCCACCCTTACTTCGACATTTGGCACGACTAGACCGGCAGTGTTGTCTACTCTATGCGTGAAGATGATTTAGAATTCGTAATTTCACTGGTCCTAACATGTGCTGCTAAAACTACCATAAGGAACAATAATTTAGTTTCTTTTAACTTATTACAGCTGAAATATATTTCACATAACATGTGGCAATGAAGAACAGGGTCAATAACTGAAGAATAAAATAACCAACTAGATGCCACTTGATATTTTATTGTACTTCTTATATGCTCAACATGTTTCGAGCATTACTATGCCCATCATCAGGAGCTCGCGAATATGATGCTGATTACCACATTGGTCGTATCGTTCTTGGTTTGCTGTATGTTGTAGGTAAGGTGCAGTTAGGCTGGAGTAGTGTCCGGGTTGCAGGATCACGCGTGAGCCTGCAACCCGGACACTACTCCAGGCTATCTTCACTTTACCTACAACATACAGCAAACCAAGAGCGATATGACCAATGTGGTAATCAGCATCATGATCGCGAGCTCCCGATGATGGGCATAGTAATGTTCGAAACATGTTGAGACTAAAAGAAGTACAATAAAATATCAAGTGACATCTAGTTGGTTTTTTTGTTATTCAGTTATCACAATTATGCACGGTCCAATAAACATCAGATTAACAGGGTCAATATCCATAAGGTAGATGCGGATTATTTACAGCCAGAGCTTCCAGAGACTTGGTATTACTTTCTTACCTACATATTTGCCTACGCTTAGAGTTGTACAAGTGAAATACAGAAGAATGATCCTCTTTCCTGCTTTCCACACAGTTGCTTATGTGTAGGTAACTCAGTTTTCTTTAAAAGAAATCTGACTTGTAAGAATGCATTTGGAAAATTCTGATATAGGAGTGTCAGTGTTACTATTGTCCCTGTACTGAGACTATCCACTTTCATACACAAATTCTTGCAAGTTCCCCGTGCCTCTATCTTGGTATTCTATTCTGGAGGTGGAGACACCAAGCTTCTCCGAACCCTTCGTAACCACCTGCGGGAATCTACGGTATAAATTTAGCAGATTACAATATAAATTTTTCACCGACGCGAAAACCAAAAATTTTCTACAAATGTTGTGTACATCGTATGTTTAACTCGCTATTGAACCGTTTCGATGTTGCATAATTTGGTTTAGCGATGTCGGCAAAAGCACCAATATTTCCAGCAACAAAATATAACAGTACGAATGGTACAGAAAATTAATCTAGATATACTGTTGAGCCTCTGTGTGGGTCAGATATGAAAGCGCGTATGAAACTTCGCAGAATTATTACAGTACGCTAGAAGGAGGCCAGACCGGACATTTACATGTTATCGTGTTTACGTCGGTGTGCATAAGCGTGAAGAATGGGGCGCCAGCCAGTACATTGATGTGGGTGTTGGGTTCCCATGAACACGCTTGTTCCATATCTGCTGTCACCTCACCAACGTGGCTCCTAACCACATTTGTTTACGCAGCCACATCGCTTATAGCTTAGAATTTCCGTTGCGTCATATCATTTCAGAAGCAGGTGTTTGAAGGGGAGGGTCCGTGACATTTTGGAAATCTCTGTCTGTGTCGAAATTGGCTTGCAGACAATGAGGAATACAGCGAAATATTTCTTTCGTAATAGCAAGTAACACAGAATACTTGAAATTGTCAATACTGTATTACTTCCTTTGCGCCACAGAAAATCGAGAATGTTATGTTTGGGGTTCTTATGGCTGTGATCATGAAGAAGCCGGAGTTTCTATAGGTCATGGATGGTGTCTGAGCTTTCTGTACCTCATTTCGTCCTGGTAATAATGGCCATGATTCATCCTGTTAGAGTTGCAGACTTGGTTCCCCCCATACATGCAAAGGCAGGGATGTTACATAAATTCTAGTTACCTGCCTACCTCGTTGCTATCCCTTGTGGAGCAGAAAAGTTTGTAGCAAAAAATGACGTTAAAATACAGATAAAAGGGAAACCTCACTGGCTGTCTGTAATAACGAACAACGCAGACATGTGCATGGCACTTATGGTCAGAGGACAGTCCTAATAAAATAAGGGCAGGCTTCCTCGCTTCGAAGTATTGAATGACTACATCTCCAGGAAGTGACGATTCAGTATGCTAGCTCATTCCTGTGTTACTTGCGAAATAGTTTTGAAAATGTATCCAAATATCTCCTTTGTACGTTATTGTACCGATGCCTAAAATATATATTTGTTTTGATAAATGTTAGCTTTGGTCCTCAGACCATTGTCAATGAATCATTGTATGGTTGGTCAAGTTTCTTCATACAAAAAAAAAATGCAGACTGTTCCCTGAGTTTCAGCAGTCTAGGAGTTGGGTGGTTAAAATAATTGGCGATGTCCATCGTTTCTTACCCTTACATTACCAAAATGCACGAAGATAATGTTACTACTACTACTGAAATTTAGACACTGAGAGTAAAAGGTAGTATTAACTCTTCAAAGCTTGGTGGTCAAAATTGTATACCACCACACCCCAATAACCTAAGCATTTTCCCATAAAATGTATTTCTTTGTTGCTTATGATTCTGACGTTGAACAGGGTCTTGGTAACGGTGGGAGGGGAGAGTGGAAGAATTGTACTCTTTTAGGTACGCTCTGAATTACCCAATAAACTTATAAATTCGGATTAACTTTACTAATATTTACTTTAGAGAAGGTTAAAATAATATTCTGTTGTTCTCTCTACTTTTAATATCATTATTCGTTTAAAAATAGACCCGTGATATAGTCAAAACGTGTCGATATTTCTATGTAACTGAAGAATAAAAAACCAACTAAATATCACTTGTTATTTTATTGTACTTCTTATAGGCTCAACATGTTTCGGGCACTACTATGCCCATCATCAGGAGCTCGCGACTATGATGTTGGTTACCACAATGGTCGTTTCGTTCTTGGTTTGCTGTATGTTGGAGGTTAGGTGCAATTAGGCTGGAGTAGTGTCCGGGTTGCAGGCTAGCCTGCAGCCCGGACACTACTCCAGCCTACACGCACCTAATCTCCAACCTACAGCAAACCAATTACGAAACGACCAATATGATAATCAACATTATAGTCGCGAGCTCCTGATGATGGGCATAGTAGTGCCCGAAACATATTGAGCCTATAAGAAGTACAATAAAATAACAAGTGACATCTAGTTGGTTTTTTTATTCTTCAGTTAACACAATGGTGCACGGTCCAATAAACATGAGACTTCTATGTAATTTGTGCTGTGATGCCAAATTTCCAGAAATTATATCTTGGTGTCCAGTGTGTTTCAAGTGATTTGTCGAAAATATTGTTCTTCATAGTGATGCTTCGAAGTGGCTACTTAATAAAGGAAACACGTTTGTTTAGCCTTTTGGGTCATGAAATACATTTAAAAGCATTTAAAATTTCTGTTCCCACCTCACATAAAATATACTACCACACAACTGCAAAGGATATTTGGTTAATATTGCTTAGGAAAGTAATGCCTGTTTATTCTCAGAATTGCGACAGACTCATACATATAATCTGTTAGAAACTCGTAGAGTGGTTTAGTGCCAAATTAGGTGGTACATATCGTTACCAACCTCTTCAAGGTCAGCTGTCATATTAAGCACACTTTACGCACGAGGGGCAGTACGTAAGTAAAGCCTCCTTTTTTCTTTCAGAAACTATTATTACAACCATAATGACATTTACACTTATCATGGGTACCTGGTTTACAAAGTTAAGACTAGTTTTCCACATAATCTTCTTTATCAACACACTTTTTCCACCTTTGCGTGAGACACGGTGTACCGGTCTCGTAAACCTCTTTACAGAAGCATCACCGCTCTTCAAGCACGTTGTGTTTCAGCTCGTCTTGGTCCGCAAAACGGCGTTTTCGGAAAGTAATTTTCAGGGGGCCAAAAGGTTGGAAGACGGAATGTGCTAAATCGGAACTGTAGGTGGAATGCGGTCTTGAAACATCTGACTATTTGGCTCAAAGCTTCGAATTCGATGTTTCAACTTATTTAATGTCCGCAAACATCGCCGTGAATTTACTGTGGCACCTCTCTTCAGGAATTCCCCTAATAAGATTCTTTCACTTTCCCAGAAGACACCAGCCATGATTTTACTCGCAGAAGTTTGCACCTTGAATTTGTTCTCTCCCATTATATTATTTTTATATACTCATTATATCTGTATATTTGTAATACATTTGTATATTTATATATTTGGTTCGAATGTCCGCTAAAACACCGCCGTAAAATAAACAACAAAAATGTTATAAGATGCAGCCCAAAAAGAGGTTATAAGGTTAAGTTTCAGTCCGTGTAACTTAAAGAGGCCAAGCGCTTAATCCACCCTGATGATCACGGCAATGAGGACGAAGTCGAACACTTTACACAAAAGCAAAAAATGGTGCTGTGTTCTGTGTGTTAATGTTTGGATTAGATACCCAGGTGTTGATTTATTGTTCCTGCAAACAACTGTATAGTAGACCTTATAATATCTTGTACATTGTTACAGACATGCCGTAGCACAGAATTGGCCAGTTGTTTAATTTTAAAAGATATATTGTTACTTTGCTGATATTCCAACCAAATACCATCAAACATAACTCGGAATTCTCTTTATTCATTCTTTCAAATGTCCCGACACTTTTCCAGTCTGTGTCTTATTTTAAAGAGTTCTTATTTATTACAAGTATTGGGGATTTATAGCAACTCCTGATCGTATATGATAATTGATCTTTTGGTGTTTAAACCTTAAAACTGGTTAAGATTTACATAGTACGTCACAAAATATGCAAACCAGGTGAGCAGTGTTACTACCAGTTTATTCAAATGGTCCTTTTCAGCTAACGTCTAACTTGCAATTTTATGTAGCTTTAATGGTAAGGAAATTTTAATATTCATATATGGGCACAAGGCAATTATTATTATTATTATTATTGCTGGTTGCAACCACTAAATTATCACTATCCTATTAATTTTTATTATTTGTCTGTTTCTTTTGCCCTTGAAAATGAACATATAAGCTTGAAATGTGTTGGGGTAATCAAAATGTGGCACATAAATAATTCTGACTTACATTTGATGGCAGTTTGTTAAACAAGAAGACTTTGTTTTAAACAATTAACAAATGCATTGTAAAAAATAATTGACAAAAGAGCTTTGTTCTCTTTCTCAGTCATAAACGAATGCTTCTTTTTACATCCTGTTCCTTATGCACGTTCTTGATGACAACTTGACTACCAGTCTAAGACATTCTTTAGGCATTAACACTTGTGTTTATGCTGGCGTGCGTTTGTAATTCCTGTTAATACTTTTCGCGTTTTAAAGCACGTTGTCTTCATGCAGTACATAGTACTACCATCTACAGTTTAGAGTTAATTATTTGCAAAACTCTTCCTAGAAGTCTCATGTTTACATGAATCAACTCAACTTCCGGTAATCTGGCACCGTCGATAACAACAAGAGCAAAAGCTATGAAGATTTCTAGAAAGCTTCTACTGTCTTCCTAGATTATATTGTACAAGATTTCTGGAAAATGGCCAACGTCAGCGTCTGGATAACTTCCGGAAGCAACGAAGAGAGAGAGAAGAGTGGAATCATAACTCTAGAGCGTGCGCTACTGGCCCGGACATTGATAGGTCAGCCAACTGTTTATTTGTTGGCACGTAAGAGAGAAAATCTGCCAGGCAATTGGCTCGATTTCTTTGTTAGAACTTTGAAATCAGTATGCATACCTATAGGTAAGAGAGTATGTCTTCCAAATTTGAAAGCAATAAGCCGCAGGTTATTCTCTGTCTGATCTTGCTCTCGGGTTATTTGTTCGTTTTAAATTTTCGGCGGACAAGCGCTAGATTAATTATTATTATTATCCTTCTTATTATCATAATTTGTCTCTTACTTACTACCTGCCATGCTGATGATGATGATGGTGGTGGTGATAATGGTGACAGTTTATTTTTAATTCAGGTTTAACTTTGTTACAAACTGCTGGCACAGCGGTTGTAAGGCCAGTTACGGAGGCAGCATAGAAACATGAAACAAGGCACGTAATGTTACAACCCACAACATAAGGCACTCACAGAAGGGGTTAAGAAGTGACGTCAGGTAACAAATAGTAGGTGTGATATTAACAGATTTATTGCAATGCCAGCGCAAAAATTGAAGGAAAATAAGTAAGCGTTACATTTAAATTGTGGGCCGGGTAGCTCAGTTGGTATAGCGACTGGCTACGGGCTGGACGGTTCGGGGATCGAATCCCGGTTGGGGCGAGATTTCAGCACCTGTTCAGACCGGCCCTGGGGACCACCCAGCCTCCTGTACAATGGATACTGGGTCTTTCCCGGGGTAAATAGCGGCCGGGGCGTGACGCTGACGCCTCACCCCCTTCTAGTGCCGTGGTGAAGAAAGAGTAGAGCTATACCACTACTCCTCCTATGGACCATACGGCCTGTACAGAGACTCAGTGCCTGTACAAGGGTGCACTTTACCTTTACATTTAAATTAATTACAGACCGAAATTAAGCCAAGAACGTACACATAAAAAGGACACTAATAGATAAGTTATAATAATAATAATGATTATTTTAATTGTAATTATAAATTGGTTCAATTGTTTATTCTAATGCTGTCACAGCCGCCACAAGACCTAATAGGGTGATATCACAGGAATGCCAGATAATATTGTTAAGTACAATAGTAATAATAATAATAATAATATGCGTAGGTGAGAAGAAAATGTGTAATTCGTTTGGCTAAAGACGGAGCCGTATGACATATTATGGTGAAGAGAGTCATGCACCATCAGTCTTCATAACAGACGGAAGATTTGTTACTCTGCTGAGTAAATAGCAGCTTTCAATTTTTGAAACATACTTCCGTTGCGTCGCTGCACGAGTGACTGTTGATACGTTGTAGGTCATCTGTGACAAGAGCCAGATCCTCCTTGAACACCCCGCAGTTGCACAATCTGTTACACACTCTCCAAGGCACGATAGCCCAAAGTCTGGCCATGACTTCAGCCGCTTTGAAAGGGTTTTCAGCCAACTCTACATCCCAGAATCATTCTGTATATAACTGTAATTAATTATTACTAACGAGTAAGCAGATATTTATTAAAAGTAGCATTATTTTGCGTTGCTAAATTAGAGAGACCTTGTAGTCACACAGCGCTCTAAGTGCGTAGTATCGTATTTTGCTAACTGCCGTACGAAAATAATTTAATTTGTCCGCCTGTGAGGATTTCTGATTTAAAATGAAATAGAGTTTCGGTGTCTGACGGTTAGAGCGATCAGTGGCAGAAATGCGTCGCCACTCGAATGGGCCCACCATTTTTAATACTGCATAAGAAGTATAGAAAAAGAAACCAAAAGACAAAAAGAGAAGGTAAGGAGTGGCATTGTTCAGTACAAAATATATGGCTACTAAGAACTACAAGTAGTGAAATGCAAAGTAATAATTCCACAATAACTGAAGAATAAAATCTAACTAGATCCCATTTATTACTTTATTATGCTTATGTTAGGCTCAACATGTTTCGGGCACCATTATTCCCATCATCAGGAGCTCACGATGATAGCGTTGGTAACCGCATAGGCCGTCTGGTTCTGTAAAATGTATGAAGTAGCGTTGGTGTAAGTTTTGGTATTTGTGCTGTGTATTAGGTGCGAACTTTTTGTAGTTTTTTGTCGAGTGATCATAGTTGGTAGAAAGTGTACCTTAAATTAAGGTACACTTTCTACCAACTATGGTCATTCGACAAAAAAACTACAAAAAAATTCACACCTAATACACAGCACAAATACCAAAACTTACACCAACGCTACTTCATACATTTTACAGAACCAGACGGCCTATGTGGTAACCGACGCTATCGTCGTGAGTTCCTGATGATGGGCATATTGGTGCCCGAAATAATGTTGAGCCTAACATAAGCATAATAAAGTAATAAGTGGGATCTAGTTGGATTTTATTCTTCAGTTATCAAAATGATGCACGGTCCAATACACATCAAATTTAATAATTCTATATTTTGTGGCAAACACTGCTTTTCAACTTTGCTTTAGAGTACGCCAATAGAAGGGTTCAGGTAAACCAGGATGGCTTGAAACTAAATGGTACACATCAGCTTCTGGCTTATGCCGATGATGTTAATATACTGGGAGGAGGTATACATACTTTAAAGGAAAACGCAGAAGTTTAGTAGCTTCTACTAGGGATTGGACTGGAAGTAAGTGCTGATAAAACTAAGTACATGGTCATGTCTCGAGATCAGAATGCAGGACAAAATCACAGTGTGAGGATTTATAATAGGACCTTCGAGAGGGTGGAAGAGTTTAAATATTTGGGAACAACTTTAACAATCCAAAATTCTATTCGGGAAGAAATAAAGAGTAGACTGAGGTCAGGAAATGCTTGCTATCATTCG
>Ga0123352_10004712_pt1 | contig 20194 bp, 13 predicted proteins | sample TergutLab28metaG_FD_89700 | JGI IMG/M metagenome (GOLD analysis project Ga0123352, IMG submission 89700) | Labiotermes labralis P1 segment gut microbial communities from Petit-Saut dam, French Guiana - Lab288 P1 | ecosystem: Host-associated > Arthropoda: Insects > Digestive system > Gut ...
AATATATAAAATAAAATAAAATAAAATATAAATTAAAATAAAAAAAGTACAAAAAAAAATATAATATAATATAAAATAAAATGAAATATAGAATAAAATAAAATAAAATAAAAAAATAAAAAAAAAAAAAAGGAAAAAAAAAACATTAACCCCCCTATCACCTATAAGAGATGGAAAAAAAACCCAACCAACTGAAAATCAGAAAAGAAAGGGGGGGGGGGGGGTGATTTCTAAGCAGAATTCATAAAGAATACTCACCCATTGCACCAGTATCTTCTACATATATGCTAGCATTATTATTGCTGTTTTACATAACTTTTATGATAAAGTTATCATGTAAGTACAAATGCAGTATACAATAAATCTGTTGAACATAACCTCAAATTTTCACATTCTTTATATTTTTGTAATTGTTGATTCACAAATAATAATTCATATGAAATACAGAGAGGTACATTCGTGGTAACAAATTTCACATGCCTAGCTCCTACATATGATCACAAAATAACAAGGCAAAAAACAGTTTTCATGTGACAGCCACACTGTTATTTCAGAGTCTGCAGGTAGAGTACCTTAAACAAGTTCCATATAATCCAAAATTATACTACCATGTCCTTTCAACAGCCTGCAGCAAGTGCAATGTTGCTCCTGCTTTGAAAGTTCACGTGTCTACCGTGATTATTACTGAATGTAGAAAAGTAAGCAGTACAGCTGTGAAATGTCCTCCAGTGGAGTTTCATACCAAATTTCATGAAAATGGGTCAACAGGTTTAAAACTTGAAATGGGCAGCATGCAGGTACAACCGACAGACAGACACAGACATACACACACAGAAAGACTGAGAAACAGCATGCACTTCACATTTGTGTGAAAATGTCTTGGCTTTGTAGGCTTGGAAATGAGGGGCTCTTGAAATGTCATGCTGTTTGGTTTCTGGTCCCTTCTGTTGCAAAATGCTCTGAACTGATGCAAATAAAATTCCCAACACGTTTTCAACTTCATGGACAGTGATTATTCAGTTTTCAAGGAAATGTTCCCCATCACTCAATCCGCAGTTTCATCTGCTTGGCATGTCAATGGTGTCCTGAATGTTTGGTATTTTCAACAGACATCACACCACTAATGTACATGAAAAACCACTAGAAAACTTGTGTTCTTCCCACTGCTCTCCAAAAGCTACGTTTTGAAACTTTCGGTTGCAATTGTTCATTGTTTAAAGCAAAATTTTATGTACCTTACAATCTGCAATTTTCTAGGTATGCCACAATCACACATGGAAGACCACACACTCGTACTTAACAAGATATTCCTCAACAACAACATGAGCTGCAGCATTATTCCGAGCAGTAGATGACTCAGCAGACTCTACTCTATTGATACCTAGCAGGATAAGTTTGTATTAGCATCTTGTTATTAGTCTGAAAAATATGTGATCACACAACATATGCTTAAAATAACTTTGGTATGCAAACATATAACTCTGGTCATATGTGCAACCTACTAAAACATACTACTACAACAGATGTCAGAGAATACAAGAAGCTATCTACGTTACCCACCCACCTATATAATGCATGCACCCACCCAAGGCTTATTTAACAATGCCTTCAGGCGTGTACAGCATGAAATGGAAGCAACCTAATAAATAATGTTTTATGGAAGCTGTTGTGGCCTGAACTGAGGTGGTGGTGGTAATAGCAGTAGCATCAGTAGTAGTAGTGATAGTGGTAGTGGTAGTGATGGTGGTGGTGGTAGTGGTAGTAGTAGTAATTGTAGTAGTGATAGTGGTAGTGGTGGCAGTGGCAGTGGTGGTGGTAGTAGTAGTGATGGTGGTAGTGGTGGTGATGGTGGTGGCAGCGGTAGTAGTAGTAGATCAGCATCTGACTGGAGTGTCTGGGTCAAACCACAAAAACATTAGTAAGAACACCCACTCTCCAAGCCAAAATATTAACCTGGGAAACCAAGCACACTAAATCTGTGGTGCTAACCACTTGACTGTAATGCTTTGTAGAACACTTTTAGTGGCAATGGAATTCCTGGAAAGACAGGCATCCAAAACTGTTGTTGTGATAATACTGAATGATTGGCTGTGCCATAAGAGGAGCTGAAAGTATGAATGATATTATTTATACATTCTGGTTAAAAGTAGCAGGCTACTGACCTTAGCAAGGCGAATTCCCATGACCCATCTGTCGAGTGATGCCTGATCTTCGGCACACAGGAACTTTATATATTTGCTGGACTTGGGTTGCTGCAGTCTTGGATGCTTGATCGCAAAGCAGAAGTCTGTTGGGGACTTGAATTTCTTGCGCCACCCCACACCATAATACACCTGTTATCCACAAAACACTTTGTCACCAATACAACAATATTAAGGTCACATACAGTGTTATGTGACAGGGCAATATGTAGTTTGGTACACAGGTACCAACAGTACCAATATTTCAGAGAAACCCACTATTTCCATCTTAGGGTTAGTTCTCTGTCATAAAGGTTACAATGCAACCTGGATTTTATGTTTCAGAAGAGAGGATTTAATATGAATATAAAATCAAGAAAATGAACATTTACGAAGGTACCAAAATTAAATATACTAAATTAATACTGTATTACATTGAGAGTTTAATCTAGTCCTTTGATAAAGACAGAAACAGTTCCACTGCATCATACTCTCTAATCCATGTGTGCCTGAAACTGATGTTGTGTGCTGAGTTATTCTGTGAGTTTCAGCACTATATTTTATTCAATCAGACATGATTGGCAAACCAGTCCCCCTTTTAGTGAACAAACTAAACATTTCGTTGTTCTAGTACTACAAATGACCAAGTTTGCTACCAATGAAACATTTCCAGCTGTTATTCACATTTATACACTTTTCATTCTGTTACCTCTACCCTCACACATTTGCTTTCGAGGTCCTGAACTTCCATGCTCCATTGCAATTATCTGTTTTCTAATTGTGGTTAGTCAGCATTAATGTAAGGGTAGCATCAACAGCATGTCTGAAATCATTTGGAATTTTTCCAGTGCAATAAACGAACTGTAATTGCTGCAGATGCTATCTTCTCTGTTTCAACTAACACTCATGAAAATTTTGTACTGCATAACTTACTTTAGCTCAGCATGGTCCATTCCAGCTCACCACGGTCCTGTGTGGTGCTCAGGATGTAAACCACAGACTTTTAATGCTGAATTTATGGGATGAGGAGGGGGAGGAGGTGGGGGATGGTGAGGAATCTTGTCCTGCATTCAGACAGCTCTTAACACAATGCTAACAGGCTACTTTAAACTCAATGTGTGTGAGTGTAAAGGAGGAATTTTGCATAAAGCACAAATACAGTCTGGAAAAATATAACACTGTTCTTAGAGACTAGTAAAAGCATGTGTAATATCAATGCAACTGTACATTTGAGGAGTGAGAATCACAGTTTTACTGTATCCTACCCTGAAGATGGGGGCAGCAAGTCTTGTCCATAATGTTGGTAACTACCTAATAAAGTCCGTGTTGTCACGTCCTGGGAGAACATCAAATCTGACATAACATTATATGGATGGTCACAACTACAGCCAGTAGCACAAATGAGAGTTTTGAAATGCTGAAATTCTTTATTCTAAATTACCAAAAGGTTGAAACATACTACAATAAAAATACTTAATACCGTTGACACAACTATTCAGTGATGTTCTTTTACTTTATATAACTTGGGAACATGCTTGAATCAAACTCTGTTCATCCTCAGTCTTGTTGAAAAATATCCAATATAAAATTTTATCAAAATATATTCAATACCTTCAAAGATACTCATGCAGACAGCTATGACTTCTTATTTACGATCCCACATCATGCACTTTACACAAACATATACCTATTATCTCAGAGAAAGTAAATGTACCTGATTGACATCAAAGGTAGCAAGGCAGACAAGATCTCTGGATGACTTTGCTTTCTCTTTGGGCCAGTAGTACAGACCAGAGGCTCGAAGAACAAAATGGTGTTTCTTCCAACCCTTTTTAGAATCTGCCTTTAGGAACAGCGAGCCCTCTACCTCCGGAACACCCACTCCAGTACTTGAGAAGAACTCCTAGACATATAAACCGGCACTTAGAATTAATGCTAGGGATGAAGTAACAGCGAAATGGGGAAAACTACATAACGAAGAGCTTACTGTTCTGTACTCCTCACACAATATTGTGCAGGTGATAAAATTGAGAAGAATTGGATAGGCATGGCATGTAGCATGTGTGGGGGAGGGAAGAGGTGTGTACAAGGTTTTGGCGGGGAAACCTGGGGGAAAGAGACAACTGGGGAGACCCAGGCATAGATAAGAGGATAATATTAAGATGGATCTTCAGGAAGTGGGATGTGGGGGTATGGACTGGATCGAGCTGGCTCAGGATAGGGACAGGCAGCGGGCACTTGTGAATGCAGTAATGAACCTTCCATTCCATAAAATGCAGGGAATTTCTTGACTAGCTACAAATCGGTTAGATTCTCAAGGACTCTGCTGCATGGAGTAAGTAAGTAAGTAAATAAGTAAGTACGTATGTTTTACAAAATATAATTTTTTCATGTTTTGGGTACAAATTTACTGTCACATTATAATGGCTTGCTGAGCCTTACATCCTTGCTCCTTACATTCGTTGATATCTTTTCTACTAATTTGCATTTAAGAACAACAGTACAATGAAGCTTTGGTTATTCATTTTCATGTGATTGAAGGTTGGTTGGAAAAGCCAGTTCAGGGTCTGGAAGTAGCCTACAGCCTAGCCTATAGATGCAGTCAGGAAGCCAAATAACTGAAAACTGGCAATGTTTCAGCACAAAAAATTGGCAATGTTTCAGTACAAAAACATATCCATAACACAATTTTACTACATAATAAGAAAATGAGTTTTAGAAAATACATCTGAAGACCTGAATATCTGTTGGGAGTTTTTGCCACTTTATGGGATTCAACCTTCATCATGTAGACCTAATTAGGCCTAGACTGTTTTCAGTGTTGTAGCAGTGGCCCAGCAATGACCCACACTTCTTTCTCAAATTCGTGTAAAGTTTGTTCGTGTCAGTTTCTTTTGTGCGTCAATTATGCGGTTGGTTGACTGAAGGTTGGATGCATAAGGGTTCACTGCGCAGCCTTTGTGAACTGTGCATCACAATGTTTCCTATATATAAAGTTAAGGGGCAATGAAACAACTTGAAACTAACAAGAAACATAATCTGGTTTTAAAATTTTGGGGTACCACCTCTCAAAATAGTCACTTTCTGTATATTACTACCACAGGACAATACCAACAGCAGAATCTATGAAAGAATGATTATGAATTTTAGAATAATGAAGAAATAGAGGGGATAAGAAATATATACAAAATTCTGGCTGTAAAAAAATAAAGAAAAGAGACCACTTTGGAGACCTGGATACAGATGGTAAGATCCTATTAAGCTGGTGCTTGAGGAAAAATACTTAGGGATATGAAGTTGATTCAATGAGCTGAAGACAAATCCAACAGTATGCTGATATAACACAACAACAAATCTCCAAGGCAGGGAATATACTGACCAGTTTGCTAATTAAAAACTTTTCCAAGGAACACCCTCCATTCTGGTGTTAGCTCCACATTATACAGAGGCTTGCACCATAAATAACAAGTAAGACATGTAAACATATTCACATCCTGGCTGCCATTACAGCAGTGGCGGTACAGCCCTCTCAACATCATGGTTGTTACTACAGACCCTCTAGCAATGTAGGCCTTTAGCATAATATCCTTGCTGTTACAACAGTACCTCCAGCAATATAGCCTTTTCCCCATTCTGACTGTTACTACAGTACCTCCAGCAATATTGCCCTTGCATGATCATCATAGTCCATGCTGCTGCGGTCAGACAGGCTGAGCAGGAAGTTCTCAGGTGCACAGAACAGCTCAGTTTTGTCTGGCCTCTCCAAAAATAGAAGCTTATTCTTCGAATCTCGAGTCCACATCATTAGATTCTCGACTAGCAGCTCATGGTCTTCATACACTCGTTCTGGAAAGCAACAGTAAAATATAGCACTAACACATCAATTTGTTCAAATACACCACACAATGTTTAGCTTAATTTCAAGGTTTGGTAAGGGCAGACAGTCCTACAGTGTCATCATGTGTTGTCATTCATACAACCCTACACCACCTATGAGGTGCAAGCAGTTATCTTGGCAGTTAAGAAGTGTAGGTATGCCATACCCTCCCCTTCTAGTCCTATGATACATTGCTGCCTATCTGCCACACATGTCACTGCATCCCAAAGACCACAACCCTATTCTATAGGCTGGTATAGTGTTAATACTCTGAACTCGCATCTAGGTGATGTCCAATATGGATATTGGCTGGGGCACTAGCTAGCCTGGTTGAGGTTTTTTGTTTTTCCCAGTCTCTCAAGGCAATTGCTGGGAAAGTACCTCAATTACACAATGACCAATTCCTTCCAAATCTTCAATGATTCATCATTCACCACTCATTGTACCTATGATGCAATACCATCTGGAATACTGACAGCACCATAACATACACCAGAAACCACAATATGAGGAAAAGAAAGGACAACCAATTATAAGCAATGGACAAAGATACAACAGGAATGCTTGTTAGAGGACAGAGATTGTCATAACCAATCAACAATGGACAAACATCAGTGAAGTATAATGAACAACAAGCCCAAAAATATATCAGCATTTCAAACTTACCCATATAGAGATCTGGCAGATGCTCAACAATGCCCCATTTGGGGTCCATATGGACATGATTCTTGTCAGCAAGGAGGCGCGTCACATAGGCACAAGTCATCTTTTCATCTACCAAGAGGCTTTTTGTGCTGCCATCTGCAGAGAATGCCTTGATGAACAGCTTCTTGACACTCGCTTCCTTCATCTTCTCTAGGGCTATGCGGATCTTCTCTGCTTTGGCACGACTTGCTGCATCCAGCTGCAGTCAGTTATTGGTCATATTAATTGCAGTTGACAAAAGGGCTGTGACCACCCATATCAAGACCCATCACAAATCTGATCCCATTTTAGCTTACCTTCCTTAGGAAACAAGCAAGCTTATGCGAATACTGTGATGTTGTGCGCGCACGTCTGTGTGTCTCACTTCAATTTGAACATCATTTCCCTAACTTTCACAAAACTTGGTATAGACATAAACCAACAGGGTCCACTCTAAATGCTGGCTGATGTGAGAATAAGGAGAGTGGGAATGGGGAACTTAAAATCGCTGTTATGTACCAAATATTAGGGCAATTTACACTAAATACATTATGAATTTGGGGGGGGGGGACAAAACCCAAATGCCCTACTGTCTAGTGACAAAGATCTAGGGGCTTATAAGTATTATAATGAATGAGTGTATATCAATATATTATACACATTATTCACATACTGAGATGGCACACACATTTTCACTTGAGGGGTCTGCAATCTTATTTGAAAAAACTGCAACGTTTGGGTCAGCTGAACTGTGTACATACACTGCAAATAATAGTGAAGGGCATATCCAATAAAGATTAAACTGCAGAGCAATGATGGAGCAACTAGTTGTTGCACAGGTTTTGTGTTGGTGCAGTAGTGAGAACATGAAATCTGAACACAACTCAAAAAATTCAGTGTGCTGAAAGCTTGTTTCACAGCTTGTCGCTGTGGAGTTAATTTGTGACGCACAATGCCAAGCATATTTGTAGAAAGCAATCGGCATGCACTGTGTAATGGAATGACCTTGCCTGGCCTTATCTGGGTACAAAGGTGATGGACCCTTCCATTTAGAAACCTGTCACTTTGTTTTCTGGCCATACCAATAAACCTACACATTATTACCTGCTCAAAACCTTACAAAGGAACCATGGTTCTCTGGAGTTTCTCCAGCAGATCCAGCACTGATGTAATTCTGCTTCTGTACGCATTCAACAGCAGAGGCATAAATTTTGCAGCACTCTGTTTCATGTTCACATCCATTGTTAAAAAGCTGTGGCATTTTCCAAATGAGATTTCCAAATCATCAGCCAACTTTGGAACAGTGACATATCTGTTTTCATGGATTGGTTCCTTAATTCTTGTCATAATTCTGTATATTCTGCTGGTACTCATCCCAAATGTTCAGCATTGTCCACAGATTCTAAACTCTGAGAGCCAATCAGACACATAGGCTCCACTTGTTTCCTCTCCACAAGCAAGTTTTAACATCCTGACGGTTTAAATGGCAGTTTCAACTCATATGAAGCAGAACTTCATGCACACATACTGTTCTTCAAAGCCTGGTACTGTCAGCAAGAGACACAGCACACAGTCACATTTCACAAAGTGTTAACTTCACAAACTTTGCCATCAAGAGCACATGACCGCACATTCCACCCCACCAAGCACACTAGTTCCGTACTAACTGTAGCAGCATCACTGTGTGACCAGTCTGGAAAATTTCTAATCACACCAAAAGCAAAATAAGAGTTGTTGTGTACTGTGAACTTTTTTGGGAAACGTCAGAATAACATGTTGACCGTAACTGTGGCTCGGTAGTTGGAATATTTAACCTGTGGACTTTCTTCATTAATCTACTTTCCTTCTAGTAAAAGACTAAGAACATGGGTTTCATTTCCAGCTTGAGGTGGACAGAATACAAAGAAATTCCTAGAGAAATTCTCATGCCCCTACACATATCCCCTTAAAAGGATCTCTGCCTAGGGTCAGGCCAGAATAGGAACTTCTTCAAATTCACTCCACCTGATGATACAAACAGAATCGATTTCAGAAGTGTTGTGGTTTTATATATAAAAAAGAGGGGGGGGGCACTGGGCACAGTACAAAAGAAGAGCCTTAAACACTGTGTCACACCACCATCAAATAGCTTCAGTCTCGTAGTTCAAAATAAAGCCAAAAGATACCGGAATATGCTGATGCTCTCTCTGGTATTTGCCACAAGGGAAGTAGTTAAGCATTTTAAGACATTGCATAATGAAGTCAAACACACTCTGTAACCAAATACAAAGGATATGCAATACATCCCAAAGCCAAAAATAAAAACCTTAATCAAGAACCACTACCCAGTGATTGTTATTATTTTTTACCTGGGTGGGAGAAGGAGCCAAATTGAGACCACTGCTTTTGCCACCAGGATCATTGCGACCTCCACTGCCCCCACTGGAGGCAGAGCTCTCACTTGACAACATGGACACATTATCTGAGAAGGCAGAGTCATTGTCTGGACTTTCCGTCCGAACACCTGAAAACAGAACCATTAAATACAATTCAAATTACATAACTTTGGATTTGTAACCTAGAACTTTTTAGTTAGAATCAATTCTAACCTTTGTTTTTGATGAAACCATTTAAATTTGTTTCCAACGATGATATGTCAATTGGGTTAAAGCAAAACCTCAACACCTTATTCACACAATGAATTATACTGAAATCTTTTGTAAGTCTGTTCTATGAATTACATGTTTTATAAACCTGTCATTGTACAAATTCTGTTGCTGTTTCCTTTAAGACTTCCAAAGTATTTCACCAGTCCATCATAACGGCATACATCTGCACTGTTCCATTTTGACATACTGCTTTACAGTCTGTTTTCCAGGTTCCATACAAGATTGCCCATATCATCAAGCTCATGTGTATCTGTGGGTCTCAACACACGTCCTCCATTATAACTTAAAGAGTGCATTCATTTTTGAATACTTATTGAAAGATGTGCTGAATTAAGAAAATGACTATACACATGCAAGTGTAATATTTCTGTTGCCCATTTCTTAATATGGACAAAATACAGAACCAAAAATGTTATAAAATTTTCTCCATACTCTTGCCAATATGTACAGTAGCCATTGCTATTAAAAGAGATGTGTAAGTACTGGAGCAAACATTCTAGACATGACATGAATCTCCACTTCAAACTTTTCTTTACTTACACATGAAAATATTAATATATTAATTTAAATTTTTCTTCTTCTGAGTTTTAACTGCTATACAAGGCTACTGTAATGGTGAAGCAAAACAACCACACACCATGCAAATTACAATTAATTCCATTTGTAAACATGTTTCATTTAATACTTCACCATTATGCCGGACATGTCCAATGATTTATGATTTATCTGCATTTGTTATATGTCTCTATTTGGAAGTTGGCTCTATCCCCATCTACAAGTGATCGTGAGATTTGTAATTCTCATGGCAGTGAATACTGACAGTACAATATTCTGGGGTATGACACCATGTAGTCTGACAGAAAGGTAGCGTGATTTGTCAATGTCAATATAATGACAGATACTGTCTTCATTGTTGGCAACCGTTGAGATCAGAACTGGAACCTCTGAATTGTAAACCAGTATGTAGCTCCAGTAGTCTACTGCAGCAAATACACACCACATAGTGGACAAAATCCAAAGCATTTGTGAAAATGCTCTATTCTGGTGCCTTACCCCCTTCACTCTTTGTTAGTGGGTCCATATCACTGGAGTCCAGCTTCAGCATTCGGTTGCCTTCAGAGCTGGAACGAGAGTGTGTTCTCTGATGCTGCTGTAACAATGACTGGTGCTGACCTGCCCTCTCCATACCTGTACAACATAAAACAACTTACTTACATCCAAGGTTTTGTAGCACAGTCATGTACTCTATATTTACATTACTGACATCTGAAAGAACATTTATATTTTGCGTTACAGAGTATTTTATTTTTTAATTTGTGTGAGTGGGAATGCACTGTGTGACACATAACGCTACTCCACCCATCAGCTACGAATCATGTGGAATTTGAAATTCTTAGAGTAGTGTACAGTCCGGCAGGACGTGAGGATGTATCATGACACAAGTGAGCAGTTACTGCCCTCTGACTGTGGGGGGGGGGCCAAAATTTGGTCCCAGGCCAGTCTGTATGGAATCTGTCATGGACAAAAGGGTAGAGGGACATGTTTTCTCAGAGTTCTTCAGTTTTTCCCTACCAGTATAGTTCCACAAATGCTGCATACTCATATTTCATTCATATATACCACTGTTGCTGTAGCAGATGACAGTGCAACAAAAACTTCTCTTCCCTCTAGCATGTGACACCATGTTGTCTGGTAGAAATTTACCAGTGTTCTTTTGAAACATCAGTACAATTCTGCCACATTACTTGGAATTACATCTAGCTGACGGAAGTATTCATCTACAAATTAATTTGCACAAAAATAAAATTTAAAAAAATTTTTTCTAAGCAAATCTATTGTTTCTACAAACTACTTGATGAAATACCAGAGTATGCACACTGCACAGACATAACAGTATGATCATAATATGGTGTAAATTATTAAATCTAGTGACGGAAGAACTCCAAGAGTTGACTTATACAGGAAAACTGTAGTGTTAGAAGATATATGGCATGGACAGGAGAGGGTTACCTTATTAATTGCTCAGTGGTTACCATATGTATCATCAGGTTCAACATTCAAAACTCTATATCCTGCTCACAAAGTGCATTTCTGTGAAAATTTTTATTGATCTTGGAAGAAGCAGCACCTATTTCCATATGCAACAATGGCTAACTGGTTTTTAAGATTCATATGGAGCGTGTTTACTGTGAAACAGGGCTAATCTTTAAATATAATTACAGTTAATTTTCATTGTTAGCAGGTTATTCAACCATTATGGCTGAATATAATGAGCACATTTATTTAAAAATACCTACTATGAAAATGAATGTTCAATAACAGATGTTTGTTACATGGGTACTACTATTCTTCCTTTTTTGTGACTCCATTATCCAAGTAGGATCGGAACCTCCCTAGTTGCTCTCCCTCATCCATCTCTATACTGCACTACTTGTCTCCAATTAACAATTTCCATCTTTTTTATGTCATTTTCTACCTCATCTTTGCATCTAATCTCAGGTCTGCCCTTCAGTATTTTCAGATGTATATTACTCAAGTGACATATATATATATTGGATTTTTTTCTGCTGTCTTGTTTTTAACTAGGAACATACAGCATCTGGAAAAAGAAATTAGCTCAATCCAACAGACCCTAAAGTGGAAGGAGTAAAGCTGTCCCTGTACATGCCATGAAGGCATATAAGGGGTGGAATCATAGCATTATTAATTCTTAACCTCAGCAATATTCAGGATTATTTTTTGCTTAAACCTGCATGCCTTTAACTTGAAACAAGGCATGCAAAAAGTTAAACATACAAGCATGAATCACCTCACATCCAATTCTGTTCCAATGGCATTGTAACAGAACCATTTCATTGTATGTGTTATACTGCAATACTGATGAGAAAAGCAACCACATCCAGTGTGAGAAATGAACACTTCTGCCACTGACAAAGCTACTGAAAGTTAAGACAAGAAGGGAAGTACCTGTACTGGGCACAGAAGTCCGCTTGGGGCCCGGATGCTGGGAATTACTCCTTCCACCAGTGCCACCACCTGTCAGCGCAGTGTCGTACTGGTTTTCTAACGCGCACAATTCACCCAATATGGCATCCAGATCAACATCTTGGGAGTCTGAAAACAAAAAGCTCTTTATCATTCACTTGCACTTATTTGTACAGTCTGTTTACTTACTTACTCCATGTTGTACAATCCTTCTTGAGAAGCCAACCAGTTCTCAGCTAGTCAAGAAATTACCCCCATTTTATGGAACCCGAAGGTTCATAACTGCATTTACAAGTGTCCACCACCTGTCCATATCCTGAACCAGATCCATCCAGTCCATGACCCACATCCCACTTCCTGTAAACCCACCTTGATATTATCCTCCCATCTACGCCTGGGTCTTAGGCCATGCCAAAGGATCAGTCCAGTTCTGAGGCACCTGTTTATATTTCATAACTATGCCATTTTTTATGGTGAGGAGTTGTTAGCACCTCGCCCAACCCCCAAGTTGGAGGACCAGCCCTTGGTGGCTGTCTGTGACTGCTTATTCAATATGGTTACCCAACATAATGGAGACTGTTTCTCCATGCGCAGCCTGAGGACACATCAAGCTGTGGTGACAGGGAACCACTTATCACGGCTACATTCTGTTTACAGAGAAAAAGCCAAGACTGGCAACACACCTATATCAGAATATGAATCTATGAAGCTGGAGTGAAATTACATTAGGTCCTTCCCCAGTACCTCCATGTTCACCACAGGGCAGAACCCTTATTTCACTGGATCTACATCACAAAGTAAATTATTATGTGAAAAACCTTGTTTTCAATATCCCATTCTTACACAAACTGACTATAAGTATTCTTAAATCTAATTTAGACAGTTTTATTAGTTCAGCCAAGTATACATAATATACATAATGTTACAGTGTAATGCAAATGGTGCTGCACCTGATAACACTAGGTTTTTGGCAGTCTGCAGCCCATTCAACCTTAACAACTATAAAGAAATATTGCTATGCACTAATCTACTAACAAGATCTAATTTGCTTGCAGTGCTGTTTAACATATGCATAAAATACAAAAAATTATCTATCTCATTGGGGGACCGTGGTAGCACAGTGGTTAAGGTGCTGTGCTACAAATCAGAAGGTTGCTGGTTTGATCCGATATGGTGTCATTGGAATTTTTCTTTGACATATTCCTTCCGATCGTACTATGGCCCTGGGGTTGACTCAGCCTCTAACAGAAATGAGTACCAGGAGCATTTCCTGGGGGTAAAGGCGGCTGGTGCGTAAGGCTGACAATCTTACCACCATCTTGTGCCGTTGTCATGTAATCTAGGAAACTTAACTTCCTGGAACCCTCTGGGCCACTCCAGGCCTGTAATGGGATTGCTTTACCTTTACCTATCTCATTCAGTAGATTTAAGATAGTTACTATAAGTCAGTTCTCTCACAGAATTTCTTCCTGATATTCAAATTTTTCACACATAAACAATTTTCCCTTCTGTAAAAACCCAAAAGGTACAATATACAATTATATATTTCAATTAACAACTACTCATCATGTGGCCTGACAACTGCAACTGCTGTCACACATGTTTGGTTCTAGTCTGTTAGTTTCTGCAATAATAAAGTCTGGTCTGTGTCATTGTCAGTCACTTGATATTTCATTCTTAATAGTCTGAAGCCTGATTATTTGTGTGAAGGTATTTAATAATGCAGTTCCTGCCCTACAGAAAAACACAGTGCACCTCTATTATAAAGACCAACCAGTTTAATGCTGTTTAGGGAAATAATAGCTTTTTTAGTGTGAGAATCATCTAATGCTGATGAAACAGCACTCTGTTGTAGCCCACCAATACACAGCTTTATAGCAGACAGAAAAAAACCTTGACAGTTCCTTAACAGACCACACTCAAGTATGTTATGTTTTTACAAGAATATAAGGAGAAGCTTTTTTTTTTTGTGAACAACAGATTCTGACAGCCGGTGTGTTTGTAACCCAACTGTCTAGTAATGTGGGAATCTCAGTATGATGAATTTCTTGAGTTATGACAAACTGCTGTTTCAAGAGTGATAAAATGCATGAATGCAGTGTGTGTGCACAAAATGCAGAGCCACTTAAACCTAAATACAGGAAACCCATGCAAGTCACCACACATCTGACTGTAAAGCCACCTCACATAGGCCCAAGTATGTTGCCTTTCGTTTTAAATGTGCTATTTATCGAAATATGCGTCAGTAATGAATGTGTAATGGTTTATGTTCTGTACTTACCCTCCAGATTGGCCATGGAAAATCGGTAGCTGTCTATCCGGGGTGTGTTGAGATCGGAGGTCAGGGGGCGCAGTGCCCCAGAGCTCACATTGTCCAGCCCCTGCAACAAAGTAAGTCACATAAGTTAAGGTTCCCCTCAGAATATAAGAAACACCTAAATGGCTTGTTTTATTTCGAAACTATTTGATTCAAAACCTGTAGAAGGACACACTACATTCCTCCGAAACGTTATCACCCACCAATCATACCGCTTGGTGTCAGAAACCAGTACGCATACTACATCACACAACACTGTTAACTGCAGTGTTTGGCGCAAACCTTCATAAACAGGAACCCTCACTTGCTGTCACCATGAAATGTAGGAACTACAAGATGACAAGATAAATAGCCATTAGATCGCCGGTAGAGAGAGACGTAATACCTGCTTTGAAGGCAACACCTTGTCTGACCGTTTCACACTTCATCCTGGGGCCCGGAAACAGATATTCGTGACAGCCGTTGTTTATCGTCAAGTGACGACATCGCAGCAGCGAGCAGGCAATGACCCAACCCTACACATACACAGACCACGTGACCCAACCTACCCTCCGGAGGGATGAGATGTGTCCATCGAAGGGGTGAAGAAGGAAACACACGGCGAGAAGTGACGTCACGACCACACTGAGTGAGGGATGCTGAATCCATGGAGTAAGGATATAAGTGAGCACGCGCACTGTCACCTAGAAGCCTCCTGCACATAACACCACGCGGCGTCCTCACTTTTGGATGACTTAACTTGTTAACGCTTGCACTAAGACTCCCAGAATACAAAGAAATAGAAGTGCGCGGAGAGAATGCTGCGTACTAGTTATACGTTCCGTAACTGAATGTACAAGGGGGATGGTGTGTGTTCCCCGAACCTGCTGAGTCAAGTTTCTCACTGGTTTTCGGGAGGCGCTAGGTTTGAATCTCGGCCGGGACTCCTAGCATACTGCAACAGTTGTTGCCTGTCTCTCAAACGACGGGACAGTGCCTCAAAGTAGGCCACGACATCGTCCTTCCACTGTATATCCTACCACCCGACGCTGTTCAAAACCATGGACAAATACAACATGTAAAATATTTTGTATCGACTGTACCAACACATGTTCCAAAGAAAATTTTAATTTTTGTCTGTACCGGACAGTTATTGACTGCCGCATCGGTCGGCCATATGTTCTAGCGCACCGATCAACCGCCACAGCCTGTACTGTACCAGTTAACCATCACAACTGTACCGCACCGGTCATAAACTCTACCGTATCAGCCATATGAACTGCACCGTCAAGGCCATTCAGACCACCTAACGGTCCACCATGAACTCTACCCAATCCGTCAAACTCTACCACACAGTACCTTACGCCAAAATTAACTTCCGTCATCGCAATTTGGGTTATGGAAGGTAACGCCGCGTACTTCGGCAGACTGGCATTATTTTTCGGAGCGGGCTGAAACTTGGTACAGTACCTATCTACCGAACTAACTCGTGTCACATCCCAGCAAACTATGATCTTGATACTCACCTCAACTGTAGAAGGAATCTACAACGTTTGTATGGAACATTTTTGATGTGCTCAATATTCAGTGATATAACGGGAGAAACAAATTCACAGAGCAACGTGATTCGCTTCGAACAATGAAGACAAATGCACTTTGTAACGTGACGCCATGTGAATTGGTATTTCATCATCAGGGTGGATGGGCGTATCCTAATGACGAAAGTAGCAGGCTCATCTGCAACGTCAGTATATTTAAAGCAGACAACAGGCCGTCTCCCTAGCCACCGCCGTTAAGAACCGCCAGTCCCACTCTGCGCCGTTTGTTTTGTATCTGCAGTCAATTAACACAAGGTCAAAGTGCGACGCAAAACAGCAAGGAATGCAGTCACAATACATGCGTACATTAAGTGTGCTCTTCCGGGCGTTGTTAACCTCGGTGATGAACTATGGACACGGAAAGACTCCCCCCACTCATATGTTCGACATTAGGGTTGCCATGGCGGAGAATACTTGCAGGATGTGATGCAGTGTAGTTTGGCACAGGCGTACCCCGGGTAATAACACCGGTGGGGGTGTGCAAAATCGACTATGAAAATTAGGAACTTTAATTTTCGAAGGAATCAAGTCAGAATGAAGGGAAAGATCGGTTTGAATCAGTACTTAATATACATAACCCCTTTCCTCCACTCACCCAATTTTTTATTTACCCTTCCTCAAATCAGTAGTAAAAAACTATTCTTAGATATAAAACATACAGGAAAGGCATTTTCCCCCTCTTGCCCACCCCCCCCAAGTTACGCCTATATAGTTTGGTACACAGGTACCAACGTTCCGAGCCAAGGAATGTGTTGTTCCCATACTAAGCACAGAACAAGAATCTTCACCTCCAGTTCTCCAGTTATTCTGTTCACAAGCATGATGGCAGTGACATCACGTGATCATGTGATAACACTTGATTACTGGCGACGGAGCCCAAGGGGAAGGCGCGCGTTCATTAGTTCGTGTGCACCCTGCCCTTAAAAATAATTAACATGGGGTGTGGCACAGAAGTGACATACATGCACATAACAGACGTCATGCATGTGCTGTTCCAACACGAGAATATGCTCACCATTCCATACTGTCTGCTGAGACTATGGGACTGGAATAGCATCAAGTTGAGTACATGTGAGCATATTGACATGTGGACAGTTGTCGGCATATGGCAAGGAGGCAGATATTTCGAACATTTCGGTGTTAGGGCGACGTAGAAATACAGCCGTCGGCAGGTAGACAGAAGCCTCGAGCACCGTCATCCCCATCATCCAAAAGACCAGCTGCCCGTGAGGGATACGATGGGGGTCAACCCTGCTACTTCCGAATTGAGCTTCAACCCAACTAATTTAGAGCATTTCGTCTAAATGAAGGGGTCGCACAGATTACATACAGGCTGTTCCGCAGTGGAGGTCCATCGGAATCAGCCGTCGACTTCAGTCACCAGTAGGCTACAGGTGCATTGAGATTACGCAGTCAAAATTCTGATCCACTTGCGCACGGAAGTTTATGAGGGCCCGGGTGCAAGCTAAAGAAGTATTGGTCACATTCCTGCACGATGGAGCCTGAGCCATCTCACCCTAAAGCCAACCGTAAACACACCAGAAGCGCAAACACGATATGAATAAACACTTTCAAGTTGCAAACCCTTCTTGTAACTAAATTACATTTTACAACGGTCACTCCTAATAGGCAATGTAAACAGACACATCACTTAATTACAGCAAGAGATGAACAAGATACAGAAGGCACGTATAATAGCACTCAGACGCGTTCGAATCTTTGCATCCTGGGCCCTTCACAATCTTTAATTCACCGTGGCCATACTTCTGCTGTTGTTAACGAATGAGCACATATTACTCGTACAGAACGCTGGAACTACTATAAGGGCTTGTTATAACTATCTGCAGAACTTGTTACTTACATGTTTGCTAATCCAAGTCGCCGCGCGGTGTAAGCCGTGGGTCTGCGGTCGTTCGCTTGCTGGGATTGCGGGTTCGAATCCCACCGGTGGGGATGACTGTCTCTTTAGTGTCGTGTGGTGTCAGGTGGAGGGAGGTCTCTTAGTCAGGCTGATCACTCGTCAAGAGGAGTCCTACCGAATGTGGACTGTCTGAGTGTGATCGTCAAGCCTTGGTATTGAGGAGGCCCTGGTCCACTAGGGGCTGTCGCGCCATGGGGGTGGGTGGGGCGAATTGTTTACATGTTTACGTTTATTTTATTAAGTTTATCGGTCATACGTAACATCAAAGATTCACCCAGTCGAAATAACAACACTTCGTACAAAATCTGAGAGTCTATTCAATATCTAGCTGCACACCAAATTTCACATCCGAAACATGAACAGTAAACTACGTGACTGAACGTTTTCATTATCGTAATTCAGAATCATGTAAACAGTATGCAGAAATAAGGCAGATTACCATCGACGGTAACCATGATAACGCTATTCATAAAAGTGATCATGAAAAGTGCATGTTATTCTTGTCTGAATTGAAACAAGCTTGAATTTTCTCGATACATTATAGTAACCCCCCCCCCCCTTCAATACAAAGTTTTAAGAAAATCTGTCCCGCGGGTGCCGAGCTGTTCCATGCGGCAGGATGGACAGACGTGACGAAGGTAACAGCCACCTTTCCAAACTATACGAACGCACCTAAAAATGGACATTGGTAGTCAATAAATGGCAGATAAGAAACAAAAATAAACAAGATTTGGAAACGGCATTCTCCGTGACGTGATATCCTGCAAAGACTTACGGTCTCTAGGCACTCACGCCAATGCAATATCCTTTACATCCATAAGAAAAGTACGGCCTTTCCTGGGCCGATTAAAACAACTCACAGGCTCCAGCGCACTACGTACAGGCCTCTTATATGGAATTTCACCAAAATCGGACAAAACATGTGGAAAATATGGGCACAGCTTCATTTATTCTTTCACAGCGCAAAATTTCATGAAACTCAACAATCATTTAATAAATTGGGAGCATCTTCTGTACAAAATTTCATGAAACTCAACAAGCACTTAATAAATTGGGAGCATCTTCTGTACAAAATTTCGTGAAACTCAACAAGCACTTAACAAATTGGGAGCATATTCTGCACAAAATTTCATGAAACTCAACAAGCACTTAATAAATTGGGAGCATCTTCTGCACACAATTTCATGAAACTCAACAAGCACTTAATAAATTGGGAGCATCTTCTGCACAAAATTTTATCCACATAGGAAGAAAAATACACATAATATGAGAAACAAATTTCATTCAAGCCCTCAAATCAGGCGTGGCTTTTCGCTATACCGATTTTCAGCAAACTCTCAAACGCTTAACGGCATTACTTGGGACCGAATTTCACCCACATCGGCCCCGAAATATGGAAAGTATTGGCAGAAAATGATTTACGCCCCGAAGTACAGTATGACTGTCACTGACCCGATTTTCAAGACACTCCCGCTTGCTCGACAACTTTATGGTTAGGCACTCCTATACCGAATTTGTTGAAAATCCGACAAACGGTTTAGTAGCCGATATTGGGTCGCAGCCGGACGTACTGGCTTCTACGTAAGGCGTTCTTTTTATTACCTCGTAAAAAAGTTAAATTTACAGATAAATGTGGTCTGCCTGCAGGCAGGTTGGTCGGGGGGTGCTGAGGCTTGGGGCCCTGAAGTGGAAAGTGGGAGAGATGGTGCAGGGAGGACTCTTTGTGATTTTCGTGCCCTGCAACACGACAGGATTATAGGTTGTGTATTCTAGAACAAGGAAACAGGATACAGTGAAGCTCGAGCCATGCCAGGGTAGCGGAATTACTTCACGCAGGTAATCGTCTTCCGCAAAATGACGCCGTGTAGTCTACTGGTGTCACAACCCTGAAGAAAGGTACCTTCAAGTCAAATCCGTAAGAATCTCACATCTCAAAAATTGCCTGATACTAATACAAATTTTACATGTCTTGCTGGGATTGAAATTTCTTTCTCTGAGGTGAAAA
>Ga0123352_10004713_pt1 | contig 20194 bp, 15 predicted proteins | sample TergutLab28metaG_FD_89700 | JGI IMG/M metagenome (GOLD analysis project Ga0123352, IMG submission 89700) | Labiotermes labralis P1 segment gut microbial communities from Petit-Saut dam, French Guiana - Lab288 P1 | ecosystem: Host-associated > Arthropoda: Insects > Digestive system > Gut ...
CACACACATACACACATACAGACACGCAGACACAAACAGACACAGACAGACACAAACACACAGTCACACACACAGTCACAAACAGACACAGACAGACACAAACACACAGGCACAACACACACAGTCACACACACAGTCACACACACAGTCACAAACAGACACAGACAGACACAAACACACAGGCACACACACAGTCACACACAGACACACACGCATACACACACACGCTCTCTGGCCCGCTGCTAAAATAAGTTTCTAACACGGTAGGAGGTAGGCGCGTACTTTAGTCATTAGTGATTGTTTCGCTCGTTGTTTTAGGACCGTGTAAAAAATGTAATATGACTCTTGATACAGGATTTGTAAACCGTGTATACCGATTAACGGTTCAGGGTGTGGGCATCATCTGCAAGATAATCGCGAACCTGACTTACACTGGATTACGCGATAAGCGGCTGCCATGCCAGTCCGAGGTGTCACTGGGTTGAAAAACAGCAATTACGTGCAGTACAAGTAGTCAGTGCATTAAAATTGGGAGAAGAGGGGAGGGATACAAGCCTATCACAAGCGAGACCTCTATATACATTTGACAGCCTATGAAGAGGAAACAATTGCCGGCCGATAAGAGACATACCGAGCAAACCAAACCTACAGTAGCTGGTGGCGACAACCGCGTTTCCGCCGAGTGCCCCGATTGGGTTGTCTTCAATTGTACCACTTCTGCGTGCGAATTCTGACTGTTAGGCCATGTGTTCATTTAATCAAATGTGACTTCAAAATAATTAAGATTATTTAGTTCATTGTCTACTGAAGACATTAATGAACTTAGTGTAGTAAATCACTTGTAATCAGTGTGTCGATTAATTTAATTGTCGTTTAAGAAGGGGACAAGAAATAGTTATCTCCTCTTATGATGGGGGTTTGAAGTGAATTTATTTGTGACAAAACAGAGGAACACATTGTGTTGATGGTTTTAACAGAACTCTGTACAAATTACAATGTGCTGTCGGCCCAAAGCTTCGTTTCTAATTGACGATATTCTCCAACACTCTTCTTCCAAGCTGCCAGACGCTGTGAATTCTCCATGGCCAGCCAGACCAACACCCGTTTATCTTAACCAAATGTCACCGATGCATCAAACTTCAGAGGCGGTTCGGGTGCCAACATTAACGTCAGCGACGCGAGGCGTCTACATGACTGATGTATTTGGTACACAAGACGGACTGAGAATATATAACTCTTCGTATCAACGTAACACCCAGCCTTTGGCAGACTCGATTATGGATGGGCCCTGCAGCGGTATGTGAGTTTCAGTACTTGTAGTAGCTTTAGAAACACTTCTACTCTCTGTACCCATGTAGACCATGCCTACAGAAGACAGTGTAACATTGATTATGTCAAATGCAATAAATTTCTGCATAATACAAACAGTAACAAAATAGCAATACCCAGAATCATTCAAGAATTCAATCAAATTGTGTGTGTAGTACCGTTGTTTTGAAAAGTAAAAAATTGAAAATATAATTATGTACATAAAAGTGTTGTAGTTTGATATTTGGAATCATGTTGTTATGTTATAAAAGTAACATGTGGTATTCTACACTTATTCCACCTAAATATAAAGTACAGGGCCGGACCAGGGGGAGGGGCAGCTGGGCACCAGTCCGGGGGTTAAGACGTGACTGGAGTAATTGGAAATATGGTGGTAGTATATTAAGGTTTACACATGCGAAAGAATTTCTCTGAACATTATCTGAAATTTCAGCTCGGCCCTCAAATTTTTACCAGCTCTTTCGTAGGCCGAAAATTTCCAGAACGTCGTTTTTAAGGGCGCCAATTTATAAGCTTGTCCGTGGTGAAAAACTATTGATCTGCCCTAGGTGCTCACATGCCTCGAGCTGGCCCCGATGGAGTGGTTGTAAAATAAATACACAGTGTTCAATGGATGTGTCTCCTAAACGGAATACTATATATAATCTTACAATTCTTGCACAATATTCAATCCAGTATACCACGCGTACACAAATCTTCGGCACCAAGGCACCATGGCGACTAAACTTCGTATGATGGTGCCTATTATTTAAGTTCCTCAGTACGAAACTGTTATATGTCACCAACCTTTTGAGGTGGCTCATAAACTTTTGAGAAATTTGTACACCTCTACCATAGACCCCTATTTCTTGTGTGATATTATAGACTCCAGCATTATGCGCACATTTATGATACTTCAAAACCTCCTACTTGACCTCCAATTTTTCTCAAAAAATCAAGAGGGTCAGGGGAAAAGTATTTCGCATTTTTATTCCAGTTCATAAATAATTCTTGGTTTGATCAACAAATAATCAAAGAGTGTTTTCAGCATGATGGGATTTTCGTTCCACCATACCACTTCAATCTCTGAAAATTTATTGCGGGGATTGCAGCCCTCAAGGAGCGGAACGAATTGCATTATGGTTGACAACTGAGGCAAAATGGTAGCATGTTGTGTTTAAAATGGTGCAAGAACGGTAGGACTATAGCATTCTGTTTGGGAGGTATAGGCACTTAAATCTGCACGTGCTGTAGAAAATGCAGATTCTAGAGAAATTTAATGACCTTACTTCTTCACACTGATGTGTTGTAAACGGTCTGATTATGGCACGCATATTTCAAAATTTGTTAAATCTTATTTCAAATTGCGTGTGTTAAAAGTGACGTTACACATACATTCAATGTACTGTCAAACACAATTTCAAAACAACAGTTAATCAAGCCACATGTTTTTCAAGACATCATCAGGCCTTAATATGAGGACATCAATGAATAGTGACATTTCATTATTTACAAAATACTTATATATAGTAAAATATTGAGAATAATACGAGAAGTCTTGGTAGATTGTGTAAAGTGCGTCATATTGCAACAAAGAATAAAGGGCAGAAAATTTTTAAAAAAATTTTGGAAATTGTAAAAAAAATACTTGGTAAACAGTAGAATTCCAGTATGGTGTGTAATTAGCAGATCATATTTTTAGGCGCAGAGAAACATAGTATGTACTTGGAATATTATTGTTTAAGATCGATGAAGCTTCCGATATAAATAATTCTGGCAATTCTTTGTAAATTAAAGAATAATTTTATGTCTTCTCAGCGCTTTATTGTTCTGATATGGGGTGGTAAAAGTAAAGTGATTCCGTTACAGGCCCGGTGTGGCCTAGAGGGTGGGTAGAGGCGTAGCGTTACTCTTCTATAACCGCGACACTAGAAGGGGGTGAGTGGTCAGCAGCACGCCCCGGCCGCACTTTACCTCCCGGAAAGACCCGGTACCCATTTTGCAGGAGGCTGGGTGGGCCCCCAGGACCGGTCTGGACGGGCGGAAAATCTCGTCCCCACCGGGATTCGATCCTGGATCGTCCAGCTCGTAGTCAGTCGCTATACCGACTGAGCTAACCGGCCCACAAAATAAAGTTTCTACTAGTGGGAAGTAATGTCTTATGTTAAAACCAAATTCACGGAACCGAGTCCTTCAGAAAAAGTCAATCTGCTATTCAAATATCCTCCCTCCCCCTTCCCCCGCGCTTTTACAAAATTCAAAGATCCATTCCCGTGTATTAGCCCGTTACTGGACCACATCCTGAGCCAGTTGAATCCGGTCTATACTCACAAGCCCTACTTCCGTGAACTTTGCCCTAATATTATTCTAACCCCTAGGTGCTGATCTCCAAATTTGTCACACGCTTTTTGGTTTTCCGACTAAAACTTCCCTGCATTTCACATTCCAATTACGAGTGTTACCTCCCCCCCCCCCAAGAATATTTCTATACTTAACCTCCCCAATAACAGGCCATTGTGGTGGGGGGTGTGAATTATTTTGTAATTTATTATTATTTTGTCTTTATTATTATGCTATTAGTTGTACTAAGGATTTGTGGTGCTGATCACAGTGGCCGCGCCGTGTAAGGTCTGGTTCTGTGGCGGGTCGCTTGATGGGATTGCGGGTTCGAATCCCGCCGGGACCATGGATTATTATCCCTTGTGAGTGTTGTGTGTTGTCAGGTCTGCTTCTTGCTGATCCTAACGAGTGTAATGTGTCTGAGTGTAATCGTGAAACTCCGATAATAAGGAGGCCCGCCCCACTAGGGGCTGTTGCACCATAAAAAACAGTGGCGGTGACAGTGGGAGTAGAAGTCTTATCGGTAGTAGTAGTAATGGTAGTAGTAGTATCGGTAGTAGTAGTAATGGTAGTAGTAGCAGCAGCAGCAGTAGTAGTAGTAGTAGTAGTAGTAGTAGTAATTTAAATTTGCATTTCCTTTAAACAAATACAGGGGAAGTGCCTGAAATTAGGTCTCCACTCTTTTCCTCCACATCCTTTCCGATTTGTAACCCACTAATTACTTACAATTCGGAGCTGTTGTTGACTACGACGTTAAATAAACCACTAATAAATAAACACACAACTAATAAACAATAAACCTTCCACTAATTCTATAGTAAACGTGACTCATTTTTCGGTTCGGAACCTCCTTGAAAGAAATATCACGATTTTAAAATAATAAAGACATTTCAAACTGCCGGCGAGATACAAGGCCATGACGTTCTGTTCCACTGTTTTTAAACGGTTAAAAGGTGAAGGATTGCTATTACAGTCCGCTCAACTTATCCGCGTTTAATGGGCCGCCCGGACATTTCGAACAAGACCAGATTCGGTCTGGACATGGTGGTGAAAATAAAAAAATCTAAATCCGCCCGAATCGGATTTCTATCTGCCGGTCACCCAGCCCGTATTGCAGTCATTGCCGATTGACCCATCACTGCTAACTCTTTAGCTAAAGGACGGTCTTGTTGAAAACTTAACACAGAAACTTTAGTGACATATAATACAGAACTAATACTTAATTCATTATCGTAGATTTAGTACAGTTTCTTCCGACAACGTTTCTTACATAAAAATTACTTTTGTGTATAACAAAGTTCCGAAGAACATACTACTATTGCCTGTATCTTAAAGGTCCAAGTAACTTGAAATCAACCTCGCAGGGTAAGACAGGCAGCAGCTACTCTATTTACCTACCAAAATACAAGCTGTCATAAGGCAAAGGGAAATTTCACCCTAGAACAGGCCATGAACACCCAGATGGGGAGTAGAGTTATAGCATTACGCTTCCTTTAACCACTGACGTCTCTTTACGCCCGGGAAAGAGAGTCGGTACCCACTATACAGATAGAAGGTTGGGCACCAGGGCCGGTCTGGAAGGATGTAGAATATTTTGCCCCCTCCGGAATTCGATCCCCAGACTTCGTCGTTCTAGTAGCGAGCCGCTATACCAACTACACTATCGCAGCCCACACAAGTCACAGCTCAGTCTTAAGATTACTTTTACTGACAGAATGATCATATGCTGTCTCTCTATCGCTGTTTGCAGAAGGCGGATATCTGTAAGGCACTTCGTCGTTACGGATTATCCATATGCAGTATCTTTTCAAATTACTCAAGCCGTAATAAGAATTTATCCTCCGCTCCTGATAGGACGCGCACCGATCTAGTCGGTAATTGATAATACTTATGCCTTCACAGTAGAGATGGAAGTTTTTATATTGTATATACAGGATGCCCGATTTATTTATTTATTTAGCCTATTTATTTCATCATACCTGCATTTTATGAATCCAGTGAATGTGTATGGGCACCGTCGTGGTCGGCACATAGCTTAATGAGTCGCCATGTCCTTTGTTGACATTTTCCTTAGTATCCACGGTGTTAAAGATGTGAAGGCTTTAGTAATGGCAGTTTAATTCAGCGTCGGTGTTCTAACGACGCTCTGCCACTTTGTTTTTTATTATTCCCACAGGCTGTAATCAGGTGTAGTCAAGTCGGGAATACGTGGAGACCATGACATTGGCGAGGGGGGGGGGGGTTGCTGTACCTCGAACAATCCATCTGTAAGTGAATTCTTTGTTGAAGAATTCACTTACAGACCCACAGTAAAGGTGAACGAGCTGCATCTGCAGTACCATCTTGCTGAAACCACACCTTGTTGCATGATCAGCTCTGGCACAACATAATACATGTCAATGTATGAAGCATCACAGGTAGTTCCGACAAATAATGTGACTTAGGGTGACACTTTTCATATCATCATGTGTACTGTCGGAATTCTTTCCAGCAGCATAGCACACGCTTCGTGACGTCTCATGTCAAGGTCGCTGATTTCGTTTTCAAATATTAGCCGACCCAACTTCATCAACAGGTACTTGGCCAAACATGGTCGAACGCGGTATTCCAGGTTTTGCTGATAGTTTCCCTGCGGATTTGTTTGGTGAGACTTTAGTAGAAAAGATAACAGCAACTCACCTCACTGTTCGGGACATTGGTCGACTGTTCGATGAGAATGTTTAGCATTCCTGCATCAAAATTCATGCTTCTCCATGACAAAAGAGTTGCTCTGCGCTGAGATGGCTTCCCAGACCGTTGCTGAAATGCTGTCATCACCTGATTCATCGTCTGACCCATGTGCACCCAGACACTCGCTAACAAACGCACCTCAGCGGAATAATTGCTCGCATCTGCCTCCGCCAACGTTGCAGAACACACATTTAGTAATAACAAAATTAAACTTTCTGTGCTTGCGCGGCGCGGATATGTCTCAAATTCATTGAGACACAGGGCCGCCAAGTCATAACATGAGGACAAAATAAAATAAATAAATTAGTCAGTTGTACGGTAACTTTTCGGACACTTGCATATTCAGTTCCCACCTCACAGACAGAATGAGCCGTCTCCATTACAAAGAGCAACAGGTAAATGCTATCTAGGGAAATAATCGCTGTTTATTGTGAGAACAAATTACACGCGTAAATAAAGTGTGCTTAGCAAATTATGCCTTTTCAGTGAGTTACATAAAATTACCAGCGTGCTGGAAAAGTTCAAAATGACGCTATTCATATTCCGTGCATTAGCTTTATTATAGAGTATTCTATCCAGCTAAATGCAAATGTAACTATAAATAACTATTTGTTATTTCGTGATGCTCCACCTACATGTTTCGGCCCCTGTACGACATCTATAGGGAAATAATTTACGAAAGAACACATTTATAATAAATGCTGTCCCACATGTGCATACGTGAAGTTAATAACGATTAACAGTTAAAGCTTTGCTAAAATATATATAATTTAGATCAAATACAAGTACTTTACTTCTCTAAATAATTTCATGTGTAATTGAAGACAAATGTATATCATTACCGTCTTCTGTTGGTCCTAATGTTTATGAGTTCTCTGTAGTCCTCTTTAGGGAGGCACCGAAAGAGAAGAGGAAAATATCTTTTTCTATGGAAAAGAAAATGAAAGTCATAAATAAGGAACATGATATTTTGTACACCACAGAATAGTGTCAGCGACTAAGACAGTAAAGTTTGTTAGTGATGTGGTGTCTCATGTAGTCCTGATAGGTAATTAGTGTGTTCCATCATTGCTCTGAACCCTCAGGCACCACAGTAAGGATAAATGTGACGACCCAAAGGACAGTTTCTACGAGGAATTTGAGTTGGTGTTTGGTTACCTCCTTAAGTATCAAGTAAAAATTGTGATAAGAGATCTAATGCAAAAATGGGGAGACGAGATATTTTCAAACAGACAACTGGGAATGAGCGTTTACATTGGTACAGTAAAACAAATGTTGTTACAGCAGTAAAATTCAACACATAAAAAAATCCGGTTGAACCTCCCTGATATAAAGACTCACAGGTTGATCAGGTAACGACAGAAGATGGCATTCAAGTATACTCCATGTACGATATTTCAGGAGAGCTGTCTGTGATACTGACCACTGTCAGGTTGTTGCAAAGTTAGGAAAAGCTTGTCGGTAAGTAAAGGAGCAGCACAAGAATTCGATTTGAACAAATTCATTCTCAAGAAGCTAAGTCAGATGGAAGTGAGGGAACAGGATTACATTCAACACTCAAACAGGTTCGCAATTTTGGAGAACTCAAATGATAAATAAGGACATAAATAGGGCTTGGAAAGACATTGAAGAGAATATGAAAAGCTCAGCTAATGTAAGCCTAGGTCAGTATGAACGGGAGAAGCATGAACCACGTTTGATGAAGAACGTTAAGAATTTCTAGATCAAAGGAAGGGGGCTAAAATGCTAGGGTACAGGATCGAAACCAAAGAAATGTAGATACTGTGAACAATATAATGATGTGAGGTTAGTAGACATTTTAGTAACAAAGAAAGCGAATATCTGAGAGCTAAAAGTAATGAACTTGAAACAAACAGCAAGACTTCTATAGGTCTATCAAATAATTTCAGAAAGGTTACAGCCTAGAGCTAATATAGTAAAGGATGAGAAACATAATCTGCTTGCAGACTCCAACGTTATTTTAAAGAAGTAAAGCTATCAAATATGCACGGGATTAATGATGTTAGACGGAATGATATGCGTACAGCAGAGCCACTGGTGGTCTGGCTCAGTACCTTCGAAGTTTAGATGGCTATAGAAAATCGACAAAGACATAAATCACAAGCTAGTAATCAAATTCAGAAAAAATTTATTCCAGCGCGAGATAGAACAATTCATTCTTAGGTTCATTATCTTATTCATTCTATATGGAATAAAGTACAACAGTCTAATGAGTGGAAAGAGTCAATCATTGTACCTTTTTACAAGACGGGTGATAAAACAGACTGCAGTAATTACCGACCCATGTCACTCTTATCAATTACACACAAAATTTTAACCAATATCTTGCTGTCAAGTTTAACTCCTATACAGAAAAAAAAATATTGGAGATCATCAGTGTGGATTTTAACGTAATAGCCCACCTGCTTTCTTATACTCTGCATTCGTTCAATACGTGTAATTGTGAAAAAAAATGATAATACATTGGGCTAGTGCATCAGATATTCGGAGACTTAAAGTAAGCCTACGATTCACTTAAAAGTGACAACCTATATGACATTCTCTATGAGTTCCGTCTCCTATGAAATAAGTAAGGCTGACAAAAATGCGTTTAAATGAAGTCCCTGTAGGCAAATATTTGTCTGACGCTTTTCCTATTAAGAATGGTTTGGAAAACGAAGAAGCTTTATGATCCTTTTTTTCTAACTTTGTTTGAGAATATGCTATCAAGAGGTTGCAGTCGAACCATTAGGCTTAAAATTTGATGGTACACGTAGGTTTTAGTTTACCCTGGTGATATTACTATATTGGGTGAAAGCATGCATAATATAAAGATAACGCAAAAGCTTTAGTAGCCGCTAATAAGGAGACTGGTCTAAAAATAAATTCTGCGAGCCCTCCGTATATGGTCATGTCTCGAGCCCAGCATGTAGGACAAAATCACAACATAAATGTAGATAGTAACTCCTTTGAATGGCTGGAACAACACCAACAAATCAAAATTCCATTCGAAAAGAAATTAACAGCAGCTCGCTATCATTCGGTGCAGAATCTTTTGTCTTCTATTTTTTTCTATCCAAAATCATAAAGATTAAGGCATACAGAATTATAATTTTGCCTGTTGTTTTGTGTGGGTGTGTAGCTGAACACTGAGTGAACTGGAGTCCCAACCGGACCTTCTTTCCACGTGAGGAAGGGCAATTTTTTTTAATGTCTTTGTTTCCGCACTCTAAATGGAAAAGAATCTCCCGACACCCAACCCTGGCGTATTTCACCTATGTCCATCCGTTCATGACAGTTTGGAAACTTATTGTAAATACCAGACCTTCGGAAGTTGAGTTTGTATTTTATTTGTATTGACAAATTTATGGGGTTCACAGTCTATAGACAGATGAATGCAATTTCCATATTTAAACATCATCTTCTAGAAATTCATTTTAAAATTATCCGCCTATGTATATCTATCTAGGTCTATCTAGGTCTATCTAGGTCTATCTAGGTCTATCTAGGTCTTCAAAGTGGTATTTTCTCTTCAAGCTCTGCTTTAAAATGCTTCAGGCATTTTAGTCTTTCCGCGAGCCGCTGTATCGTAGTCGGTGTAGAAACTAGGCTGCGGGCTGGATGATTCGCGGTTCTAATCCCAGTAGAGGAAAGAGATTTTTCTCTCTCCAAAATGTCTAAATTAGTTCTGGGGACAACCCAGCATCATATTCAACAAGTTGCGGGTTTAGTTCCGAGGTGGTAGAGCAGCTGAAGTGCGACGTTAACCACTCATCTCCATCTAGTGCCACAGTTAGGAATGAGTGGAGCTATATTTCAACTCCCCCTATATGCCTTCATGGTGTGGACAGGGAAGTTTTACCTTTTTTACTCCTTAATATTTCCTGGGCTTACTCGACTCGATAAGCCTAATAGGTTATTATTTAAGGGTCCATGTTTTAAAATACGTTGGCGCTGCTTAAATTGTAATTCCTGCGATTCTGTATATCGTGTAGCTTTTGAGATTTTGACGAAGAATAGAAAGTTAAAAGATATAGTAGAAGAGAAAGTCGTGGGATAATAAATGACACTATTTATGGGGGTGGGGGCGAAAGAACGTCTCTTCATTATAATAAATTCCATTCGTACTTCTGATAGAAAATTATGGAACTGATGTTTGAAGAAGTTAAGCACTTGCTGTGTCAGTGTTGAATTTTGATATCAACGTTGGGCGGACTGCATTAGCGGTGAAATGTTGATGTTAATATTGAGAAGTCTGCATGAGAAATTTGCAGTGCGACGCGGAATTTGAGTACCAAATCAGCACTTGCCACAGGGCCAAAGTAAATCTTGGAGAAAATTGGTTACATTGTTCGGTCGCAGGCCGTTCAGTGTGCATATTGACTGATAGCATGCAGAACAGCATTCAAGTAGAGGAATCCGAACGGCAGCCCCTCTGTATGAAGTTGCGGTATGTAAAAAATATCCAGCTGTGTTTTGTACTGACTTGTTTAATATCTGTTCCTTTGGAAGGAACAGTTCAAGTGACATGAGCAGAACGTAAAATTGTCAACCCGATATTTAGTTAAATAATATATAGTATACCAATCCAAGTTCTCCCTTAGAAGCTAGACACAATCCATCACAACCACAAAGGTCAGTGGCTAATGAATGTTAGGAAAAAATGTCACCTGTTGTGAGAATAATACAAGACACACACACACACACACACATATATGTACGCTCTGTGGGTAAAATCAGAGCTTTCATTTTAAAGCGGGATGTAAAAACAGTAACAACTGTGCTTAAAGTTTAGGGTCAAGCGGCACGAGAAGGAAAGAGAAGTGTTTGGACTAACCCCTTAGAGCCTGTTTCAGGACCTGATATTTTCCTCAGGATATATTCACGACACCCGCTAAAATTTTACATTGTGATTCTCCAGGTGTCAGCAGAAGTAGCTATCTTAAACTGGAACTTAGATTACAGAATTACGTATAGTGTATTAACCTAAAATGATAATCTCTTTCTCTGAGCCAATTAAAAGCTTTCGATAAGCTGGCAAAATTATCCTCCTCAAAGCTTTAAGGTTTAATCATTATTCCTCATACTTAGGCACATGTGACTTATCAGAGCATTTCAGCCAAGTACTGTACATACACAATAAACATACACTATATTTTATATACAAGCTTTCTATTTTGACAACATTTGTGTGTTCTTATTATTCACAAGTAAGACCGAAATGTGGAAACTGTGGCTTTTCATTCTGTTTTGACGTTAGTTCTAGGATGATCGGTCCCAAATGTGGCAGGAAACCGTTGCTGTTCTCTCTTTTGTTTAGGCACAATTCAGTTCTGAGTGCATGGCTAGAAGAAGGCAGAATTTTTAATAGACACGAAAGGTAAAAAAAGATGGAAGAAATACAAGGTAATGGACAACATGGCTGAGTCGTCGGTATTGAAATGAGCAGTGTCTTAGTGTCAACCAGATTTCTGTCGGCGGCGAGCAGCACAGGGAGTTTACAGACGGACGGACTGAGCGAATAGAATGTGCTGTCCGCAGTAATGTCAATTCCTATTGTCGGAAGTCAGCATTTCCCCTCTTATCATGTGACACCACCACTTCCTCTCTTTAGAAAGTTATCCAGAAAAATCTGCTATTACCGGAAATTGTTACAAGTTGACTGTTTCAAATAGGACGGTACATTAGGAGGTTTGTAGATTACAAATGTCCGAAACAAAGAAGCTAAGCAGTTAGGAAACGTATCGCACAGCGTAACAATTAGAGCGCCATTTCTCCCTTTTGTTTCATTATTCCAAAAATTGAAAGACGGGCGGGAAATGTGCATTGAAAATAAAACGTTTTTCATTTTCAGGCACGTTCGCAAAGCTGCGAAAAGCGACTATTAGCTTTTCCGTATTTGTCTTGCCGACTGTCCATCCGCATGGTACAATTTCGCTCCCACAGGACGTATTTTTATGAAAGTTTATATTTGTGTATTTTTCGAACATCTGTCCAGGAAACTTAAGTTTCATTAAATTCTTACAAGAACAACGGGCACTCTATATGAAGACTTATGTACCTTCATAATAATACCTCTCTCGGTTCTTCTTAGATTGTGTAATGTTTCAGACAAGATTTGTAGAGAAAATCAAAAAATATATTTTACGTTGAATAACTTTTTCCTAAAACCCTGCCAGTTATGAGATAATGGGGAAAAATATGGTACAGCCAGACATGCCACAGATGACAATGTAATACGGCACATCCTCTTCGCACGCTGGATACCAAAGGCTACAAACACAATCTCAGACTTTGTAATAATGGGAACTTTGGCACAGTACAAATGTTTTCACGAATGCTCCTCAATGTTAAGTTATACGTACATTGTCGGTTTTGTTTTCTACAACTTTTGTCGGAAACATCATTCGTTCCGATGAATATATTTCTGTAAATACGCGAAATTTGGCCAGGAAAACACGATCTCATGCAACGTCAGTTAATACTGTCGACTTTGGGCAAAAATATCCCGTTGTTTTAATCAATCACTAACAATCCAGATCACACAATTACACCACCTGAACTTTTGTAACTTCAATTTATTACTTTCTACTACATGTTTCGGTCATTTTTGACCATCATCATGTAGAAAAAATGCAAATACAAAGAGAAAAGATGCTACAGAAGAGGCCTCCCCAATGTAGTACTAAGTAATAAATTGAAAGTACAAAGTTCAGGGGTAGTAATCGTGTGGTCTGCACTGAGAGTGGTTACTATTTTCGGATAGTTGGAAAGATATCCCCTTGTGTTATATAACTATGTATATAGCAACAAATAAAGTCAGTCAAACACAACACTTCTTTCCAAGAAAAATTAGATTACATAAATGAGGTCGCCATAGTCTTCATCTCGTAATAGGACCATATTCAGGCGAAAACAATACAAAATATATAAAAGAAAGTAATATTAAAATACAAGCAGGTCTTTCATTTTAATATTACCGCCGTTCGATAAAGACTTTGATGACCCAAATTTGCACATAAGCATTAAATCATCATGTGTTAGTTTCAAGTTACTAAAGAGAACAAATTTAAGGAACGCTAAGTGACAGATAATTGTACTCTGTACCCTTACAGGTAGACTATATGGATTACACTTATACCGTCTGGTAGTACACAAGGGCTTGACAGTCGTCATGCGCCCAAGAATTTCAGTAAATCATTTTATTTTGGAATCCTGCAGGAAGTCTTCGAAAAACAATTTAGACCATCAGTTGCACATGGACACAAATTTTTGGGAAAGTGAGACAGAGGATACTGTACTGAGTCTTGCCTAATTTTACAATAAGACTTTGGACTTCTTCCTTTTCGAAGTATTTCCTAGTGGAAATTCTACAGATACTCTTCAGAATTTCAAAATCATGCTCTACACCGAGGCGATAGCGCAGCTGTTCATTCTAAAGCAGACGAAAGTAAGATGTCAGTATAATTTTTAAAGGTCCTGAATCTTTATTTTCCTTGGGAGGTATGGAAAAAAAGCAGCATTGAATTAGTGATAGGAACGAGTTCCTTGCTTAGAAAGATGCCTTTCCTGTAGCTTTTTCAATAGAAGGCATCAAATTATTTTCCTTAATGTCAGTTGACACTGTACTGGTTAACAAACACAGGGGAAAAATAAGTGGGAATATCTAGCAAGGCTTAAAAGGCAAACGGTGCAAAACATGAAACTGAAGGAAGAATTAGGAATATGGATGGGGTAGTAAAAAGCTGGAAATGGTACAGCAGCAGATTAAGTTATCAAGGACAGGTCGAAAGCAATCACACAGCACGTTGGTGTTGCAGAATGCACATTCAGCAGTGAATGGTTACACAGTTTCGAGAGGTGTTACGGATTATCACAACATGTACAATAGGAAGAAACGGCATGTAGAACGCATAATTCTGTGAAAAGGATGTACTGCTAAGGAGAATGAAATAAATGATGAAAGAACGCCAATTTGAAACAGTAAAGTGAAGACAGTAACATAAAGTGCCATGCTGTAGACTACAAATTGCCGCCAGTGTTAGCTAGATGAAAGTTCTGATAAAAATGGAGAGATATTTAACACGAATAGGATAAAGATTATTTGCAAGTACCTGACACTCCTATTGTGTTAAATATTCTTCTAACATTAATTCGTAATAATATATTTCATCTTTGCAAGTAAATTTTGAAAGTTAAAAAAGTTACACGACTTTTATTTAGTATATCCAAAAATTGCTGTGAAAAACAGTGGTGTTATGTCAGGGTTTGCATGTAATTTTATTAATCCGTATGTTTGTTTTGATAGACTCACTATGCCCACCGTACATTATAAAGTCTCCAACTGCCCCTCACAAAGTAAAATTGGCGATATCTGGCCAATAATAGTGCACAATTTTGTACTTGATCCTCAGCCATTTTCCTTCACCGCCCATCCGCTTTTTCTAAGAGTATTACCTACTAAAATTCTGAGGTTCTGAAAATTGCACGATTTCAGTTTCCCGAAGCATTTCCCATGCAAATCAAACTTTAAGTGCAATTCGCAGTGTCTGGCAACCTGTAACTGTGCAGGAGGATTCCGGACTTGCTGGACAGTGGCGCCGGGTTACTCGCTGACCGTGCTCTCACGACGTCACGGCCACAAAAAGAGGAAGGGCGGCCAAGTGAGGTTCTCAGCTCAGCAGACCTCAACTCTGGAGAGGCAGTTCAACGAACACAAGTACCTCAGCCCCGAGGAGAGACGGCACTTGGCGGCACAGCTCAAGCTGTCAGATCGACAAGTAAAGATTTCAATTAAATAATTACTCTGTTAATGTTCCGTTAAAAGAAGTTGACAGTAGCTCAGACTTCATAGCATCGAATGGTTAGGTATTGGCTAAATAATAACTCCGAGAAAAAGCGACTATGGTCTAATTTGCTTATAGTGACTGAGAAAAGTCAAAATCAACCCCCCCCCCACATAAAATGCAGGAAATTTCACCCACTTGACCGTGAGGTGCAGTTTTACTTTTCCCATGTTGCTGGGAAATCTGTGAAATGAGGAACTTTATAATTTTAATACAGAACGGCCCAAATTCAGATAACCAGTTAGTAAAGTGCATTAAAAAATATATGCTAATTTTTTATTACTTCTATCTCTTTCTAATAATTCACCAGTCTTGAACCGGTGAGTGGTTCTCAGTCGCTATTTACCATTATATGCAGGTTTACTGCGCCGTTAGGGGTTAGATCCTTCTGCTTTATCACTCCTTCCACTTCTCTTTTCCACTTCATATTGGGACTTCACCGTATTTTTCTTCTTTCCGGTGACCAGGTAAATATTCGCTTAGGTCTTCTCTTTTTCCCATGCGTAATAAATATCCACACTATTTCAATATACCACTTTCCACTCATTCCAGAACTTTAACAGTTACTTCCATTTTTTCTAATTAGAGCTACTTAGTATCTTACTTGTAATATTTTTGATGTTCTTGAAGAACTCCTCCAAAATTAAATTTCTGTACTTAGTAGCTTTTTCTTCAATTTTTCCAAACTGTAGCTCAAAAGGATTCCCAACACCCTGTAAGATATCCATTTCTTTGTATTTAATTAAATTTGTTGACTCCAAAGAGGCTGTTTAAGTTTCTTGTTGCTTTCCTGGTTTACTCATTTCCATTTAGCACTCCTTTTCAATTACGGTTTTATGAAAATATATCCTAAGTACTTCATCGGTCTTGATAGTTGTGCCGGCGGTAGCACGGCAGCCTACTGGCAGGGCCTCCCTTGCCAGACATGTCGACGGACTAAGAAGCAAACCACCGGCCCTCCGGGTTGTTGGAGTTTGGCGATGAGTTGCAACCATCCTGTAAAATGTACAGTCACTACATACTGTACTTCGGTCGAAAGACTATGCCGGATGGAAACAACCGGAATCGGAAGTGGCTACTTTATTACGTACTGGATTTAAAAGATCTTTCGAAATGGGATCCTCCACGTTAAATGCACAACACCCAAGCCTATGATACTGTTATGCAATTGGACTAGCATTACTCAGTATTGGCGTCAAAATTTTCTGCAACTTCTTCAATAATAATGTTCTCGGTTAATTTATTTTTGGGTTACCCTGCATTGCAAGAAGGTTCATTCAAGGAGGATGAGACTGACGAGGCATGTAGTACGCTTGCGTATGGGGAAGATGCAGTGCACTCAGGTTTTCGCAGAAAACTTAGGAGGAAGGAAATAAATTGGCTCTTGAAAAATTAATTATGATCTGGATTTGTCTGACGCAGTGTACGGAACACTGGCGGGCTATTTTGAACACAGTAACTTTAATTTTGCTCAAAAAAGTCCGGAAATTTATTGAATGGCTGAGCAACTGTTAAACATTTATTTCACACAAAATTAAATTAAACTTTCTGCGTGTTTAGGAATTCTTCTACTCTTGTCATTTTATTAATAGCGAAAGTTTTATTTCAGATGTTGCATGTTTCTTCAAGTGTCCAAAATGGCATAATTTTTTAACAATTGTGAAATACATCTAATTCACAAGCAACGTTTTCCCATGGCGGAAGAATCTAAAATCCAAAAAGATTTATACACAATCTTCACGAATCTGTGCATTCTATTTTACAGGTTAAAACCTGGTTCCAGAATCGTCGGGCGAAATGGAGACGAACAAATGCGGTCAGTACTAAAAACACTGTGCAACGCTACACAAAAATTACACAAAGGTTTTACAGATTCTTTGCTGCAGGTCAGGGCAAGGCAAAGAAAGAACCTCACATCTTCATTACACACTTCTTAACCTAAAACCTAATGGCACATTGCTGCGGATATTTGGACTAATTGTTAACTCCTTAGTATCAGTATGATAGAAGATTGTTAACCGTTTTTAGTCGCTTTTCGCAATATTGCGAAAAGCGACTATGAGCTGCGTTATGTATGTCCGTCTGTCCGTCCGCATGGAACAACTTTGCTCCCACTGGAAAGATTTTCATGAAATTTGACACTGGAGTATTTTTTACATCTAACAAGAATAACGGGTACTTTACATGAAGACCAATGTACGTTCTTGATCTATCTCTCTCGTTTCTTCTTAGAATGAGAAATGTTTCCAGCAAAATTGCAGAGTAAATCAAAACACACATTTTAGGTTCAGTAACCTTCTTTCGAAAATTGTGCCTTTTATGAAATAATGAGGAAAAATATGATACACCCGAACAAACCACAGATGCTCATTGCATGCTAGATACCTAAGGCTACAGACGCACACTCAGAATATACAATACTTATTGTTTTCATAGAAAACAATCATTTCGCGAACGCGCCTTAACGTCGCATTACACTTACATTGCCTGTCTTGCAATATTTCTCGCATTAAGCCAGCCGAAAAGTCAGGGGTAATTTTTTAAGAACAAACTTCATTAAAAGAATCTAATGTCAATTCGAAAATTTCTGGACAGACAGTGACACTCATATTACGATATTAAACTCGATAGAATAACTACATGCATTAAGTGGTATCAGTAATCATATTTTTTCAGCAAATGTGAACCGTGTTCTCCACTGTTGCTTTTTTTTTTGATTGAAGTCATCCCGATGTGTTAAGAGTTTAAATATGAAAATATAAAAACAGTATACGTCAAACACATCGTTTATTGTATGGGGGCTACATGTTTCGACCCTCTATAGGGTCATCATCAGGCCTTCTTTGGAATCAAGTCCGTGAATGCTGCGTAAATGTTGGGATCCCAACTATGCTTACAAAGAGCAGAAACGTAACATATCTACCAATTGAATTACATAAAATAGAAATGACTGTTTAAAATTTAAGAGGTAAAATATAGATTGAATGTTTTAGGAAATCTTCACTTATATATATATAAAGTCCCAGTTATGGTAAAAACAGTTCACTTTGGGTCTGTGTGGGCTTCTGATGAAGCCGAAGTTGTCCCTTGATAGCGTGAACTTTATGGTGTTATAAGTAGCATCTGGCAGTCTCGGAGAAGCGGGGCGTAGCTTGTGGAACTACTGAATGTTATGGATATGAGGTGTTGTCTTACGCTACCTTGTGTAGAACCTGCGGGGAGCTCTGGCTTAATTGTACCTCTTAACGCCTCATGTGGCATAACAAGCAAAAATCCGGATTATATTAGTTACCGTAAGTGGAGCGTCTTGATCGACTGGTTAACAGATACTGGAGGAAACTTACTTGTAATGAGCTGTGGTGATTCGCTGTTCGATGGTTGTGGAAATCCTCAAAGTTGACTGTTTACCTTGGTATAAGTACTGTTTTCTGTCCACTGAACAACATCCACATACTTGGAATATATTCTATACAAGAATGTTTTGCTGTTTCTCTGTGTGATGGTCTTCTAGGTTTGTCTGAGGCGGGTCGGTTCTTTCGACGTAATGTTCGTCCGAGTGAAAGTTGCCGTTTTGTCCGTGCGTATTCTGGCTGCTCGTTGAGTTCATTGCCCTCTGTCGGGATTGTTTTGAATTAGTGCCTCGAAGATCGGGTTGGACTGTATTGTTAGCTTATCATTAATTTGGTTCCCACGTTGTGTCTCTCTTAGATGTAGAACTTTTCAAGGGTGTCAAGCATTCTGCCCTTGTTTGCAAAGTGTAGTGTCCATTATAACATTTATGGGACCAAAGGCATGACCTTCTTCAATGACATGTTGAGCGAACTTGGATTTATTGTTTACATACTTATAATCCCTGTAGTGCTCTCGAAATCTTACATGGAATGGTCTTCCCGTTTGTTCAACAAACTCTTTTTGGCACGTTGGGCACGTTAATTGGTATACTCCATTCTTGTCAAATCTATTCGGTTTTCGAGTTTTTTGGTTATCCAAGAGTTTGCCTAAGTTATTGTTGGTGGTGTAGGCCACTTTTAGGGTTGTATTCTTGAAAAGTTTAGTAATATATACCAAGGTAAACAGTCAAATTTGAGGATTTCCACAACCATCGAACAGCGAATCACCACAGCTCATTACAAGTAAGTTTCCTCCAGTATCCATTACCCAATCGACCAAAACTCTCCACTTACAGTAATTAATATAATCCAGATCTTTGCTTGTTATGCCATAGGAGGCGATAAGAGATACAAACAAGCTATATTCCCCCGCAGGTTCTACACAAGCATAGCGTAAGACAACACCTCATATCCGTAACATTCAGTAGTTCCACAAGCTACGCCCCGCTTCCACGAGACTGCCAGATGCTACTTATAACACCATAAAGTTCACGCTAACAAGGGACAACTTCGAATTCTTCAGAAGCCCACACAGACCTAAAGTGAACTGTTTTTACCATAACTGGGACTTTATATATAAAAGTGAAGATATCCTACAACATTCAATCTATATTTTACCTCTTAAATTTTAAACAGTCATTTCTATTTTATGTAATTCAGTTGGCAGATATGTTACGTTTCTGCTCTTTGTAAGCATAGCTGGGATCCCAACATTTACGCAGCATTCACGGACTTGATTCCATGGTCGAAACATGTAGCGCCGTGCAATAAATGATGTGTTTGACGCATACTGTTTTTATCTTTTCATATTTAATCCACTGCTGCTGCTACTGCCTATTACACTTATTCATAATTGCCTGCTAAAAGACACACCAGAAGGACGAGGCTTAGACTTTATATATATATATATATATATATATATATATATATATAGGGTGTTTCACGTATTTATGGCATAACTGTCAGAGGTGATTTCTTAGGCCTTTGTGATCAAAAAAGTTCATATAAACATGTGTCCGATTTTGGACGGTTACGGAGTTATGACCGTTTGAATCTCGGAATAGAAGGTAACGATTACTG
>Ga0123352_10004714_pt1 | contig 20186 bp, 6 predicted proteins | sample TergutLab28metaG_FD_89700 | JGI IMG/M metagenome (GOLD analysis project Ga0123352, IMG submission 89700) | Labiotermes labralis P1 segment gut microbial communities from Petit-Saut dam, French Guiana - Lab288 P1 | ecosystem: Host-associated > Arthropoda: Insects > Digestive system > Gut ...
ACGTCCATCTTCAGGAGCTAGCGAGTACTTGTTGTGTTGTGTAGGCTGACTTGAGGCGTGCTGGTGTTATGTAGCGGGATTGGCTGTTGGTGATGTGGTATCCGAGTGTAGGCTGAACCACAAATTTAAATGGTTCAACATTTCACACATCACTCTCTATAACAGCCAATTTATCATGAGAGTAAATGTACAAAATTATTTTATGTGAGATTTCAGGCTTCTACCATGTTGTAGATGAGGTCTTCGCTCTTCTGAGTTTTTACACATTGTGTGTTGGTGTTTGTTTACTGAAGTTCCAAGACATCCAATTTGTCCCATCTTCAAGAATGCATTCCTCTTTGACTGCTTGACCTTTGAAAATAGGACCAACAGGTTGTCCCAGAATGTCAGTGACAATTACTAACATACACTCTGTAACTAACCAAAAGAGTGATGACCTCACCTACGCATTTTATATTAATATATAATTAGGTCTACATTAACACACATAACTATAAATGATAACTTCCTGCCATGGACTGGTTAGAAGAGTACCAATAATTGTCATACCAACTGACATGGACAATAATTTTGCTTCATTTGGACCCAGTACCACCTCTCATTGCATGGGAAATTACCGTTTTATAGTGCCAGAAACTGGCTGTCACAATTCTTTCATCAACTACCCTAATGGTATTTGATACATAATGAGACCTCCAAGATACCACTGATTACAGAATTCATGCAACATAAGCAGAATATGTACTGAAGGAGAAGTACACATCAATTAATATAATAAAACAATCAGGATGGTAATTTAAAAATGAACTGCAAATTAACATTCAAAATAACAATTATTAAAACTTCATATACATGTGCACCTTGCTCTGAAAATAACTAAGAGAGAAGGGACACACTGAACATGGTAATTCTCAATCATTCCATTTCATACAGAACAATACAACACAGAAAACAGAAAAAAAAAAGTGTTTTCAGAATCTGACAATGACTGAATTTATTTTATTATTCTTTTTATATTCTACTTTGAAAATAAAAAAAATTGCCAGTAGTGATCATAAGTATCTCAGCTGTACAGCCTAGTATAGAATGACCAATTGCCATTTTAAGACAAAAGGATCACTTTCACATGATTCATCTTGTTGTGCTTGTATGTATTCAACCAATAAATATAACTGTTAAACACAATTTGTATTTTTATATAAAACCAACAGCAACATGGTTTCATTTTTAGCAAGGCTTTCATCCGGTTGAATAATATTAAAAATTAGAATATAAAAACATGCAAATTTACAACAACATATGCAAAATTATTCAGTGACCTGTAGCTTGTTACAATCGTAAGAATACTTTGGCATGATAAGTAGCTGCACATCATATGGTGATATTATACTGGTTGTGTTTGATAAGGAGGATCACCATATGACACAGATTTTCATATGATTCTTCTGGAATGACACTGCTGAATTTGGTACCTAGGTACCAGAATTTCAAAGCCACCTGCTCCCTCCATATACTGTCTTGAAGTAGGTGGTAGCAGGTTATAAATGGTCATAATTCATTTCTTGAGTGCCTCTTAAAATGACACCCATCCCTTGCTGATAATGGAAAATATCTTGGTTTTAGATATTTGGTGTATGTAAATAAAATGCACTATTTAGTCAAATGGAGACAGCACAAAACAGAACAAGGTTGCCATCCACTAATGACATGATAAAATACATGTACAATCTAAGTGGCATGTGAAAAAGTTCTCAAGACACTTGGCACAGCTGGATGGACATGGGCCAACCACATTTTAGGAACAATTATAATCTAGCAGTTTTGTGAACAGTGTATGGAAAGTGACCTTTTCCATGTTACAGTCTACTGGGATTTGATGTCATGCCAATTCATATGCAGGTTCCAACACTTGGGAGGAATCTGCTACTTCCATCTCTTCTGATATGATGATGTCTCACATGACATCCCAGAAGGCCACAATCTCAAAAAGATAATAGGACCATTCATAAATTTAAAGGAGTCATTATTTCTTATCACTACAATCATGCTGGTTTCTCTTATTAGTAAAACTAGTTGGCACTAACTTCGCCGACCGGCGGCAGCCGCTCTGTCGGTATAGTTCGCGTGCGGACTAAGGCCACGGAGTTTAGTATGAATTAAACACAGGCAGTCCAGCCCAACAGGCCCAACTGAGTAGGTACATCTATCTTTTTTATTGAAATATGCAAACATGCACTCTCTGAAACACTGTATTACTTTTCTGTATTTTTGAAGCACTACACAATGTACAAAGTCCAGATGCAGTGGAGTACTAAGTATAACATACCATCAACAGAATCTTGTAGATTTGAATGATATTACCACTGTTCACAGATTATCTCAAGCCCATGCTCGACTCATGTTCCGTGAGAAAGTGACCGTCCAGGATGCCATTATGGCTGTATCACTGGTTGAATCTTCAATGCAAGGATCTGCACTTATTGGTGGCATCGATGCTCTTCACACTTCATTTCCATACAATCCAATGGAAGAATACAGAGTACAAGGTGAGCCTGACCACCAAAGGGATTGTTATTACCATAATACTGATGCTTGTAATCTGTGGGATGGGCATTTAAAATAATACTGACCTTCTGTCATTACACACAGAGCATGCTTCTGAACAGAATACAAAAATCACATGCCAAACATGGACTTAAAGTAGCTGCAGTTTTCCATTGGTATCCAGTTCTACCAGTGGCAATATTCAGTCTTGTGTATCCACAGACTTTAATTTTGTACATTATGTAATAGTCAGAGGTGCACAATGGGGTGGGTAAGTGTTGTCATTACTGTCACCATTTCCATCATGATCATCATGCCATGCCCATTACCATGGACTTCCAACTCTCAATAATGTGATGTTGCAAGTAAATAATAACTGAAATTTTAATTATTGTCATTGCTATGTTACTTTAACATACATTACTTTTAAATGTATTACTACATTTTTTTTTTCGCTAAGTGAAGGAACCAGCAACATGGCTTTGGATGGAAAATTAACAGAGGCTCCATTTCCCCTAAACCCATTTTCCCATAAGGCCTTCATCTTCACAACACGTTTTTTAGGAATCCCTGTGGTTGGCGAGTGACGACTGCTTTCAAGCTGCTGTTCTAAGAACTGATGACTCTTTCTTCTCATGCTGGTTAACTGATAAACTTTACTGTAGGAGATGGTTTACCATTTGAAAGTAATATGAGGAAAAACAAGTTCTGTACTCACACTGTGGTCTTGGAAGTGTACACAAATATTTTGGAGAAAATGCTGCTTCTTTTGCAAGGTTCCTGCTTGAAGATGAAGGCAGCATGTTCCCCTGACAACCCACAAAACCACAATCTGAACACTCAACTGTATGAAAATGTGAGAACTTACTTAAGTAATGTATCTGCAAATGTCTAAAATCAAATTCGTAACTATAATAGTTAACTCTGGCCCGTAAGATGTACACTTGACCGACAGAATTTAGTTGTGAGTTCAGTGTAATAACAATGAAAAAAATGGTTTCTTTATTTCAGTGGAGTTAGTGTTGCAAAAATTACAACTTAATGAAATACTGGTCAAGGAGATAGCATGGCTACAAGCTGTAAGATCAGAACACAATGGAAGGGACAAAACATACATGCCTAAACCTGTATCAGATACTCAATGTGTGAGCTATGAACACGACTGTATCAGGCACAAGACTGAAGGTGAAGCTGAGAGGAAATTAATTAGTATTGCACAACAGTCTCAGTCTGAAACAAATGAAGAAACTGCAAACACTTCAGGCAATTCTGGGTCAGGAATTGAGGCTTTGGAATTGTGTACATTTACTGATTCTGCATGCAAACCTTCAGCCCTCCCAGAAAAACTGAACAGTGCTTTGCATAACATTCGGAAAATTAGAGACAGAAATACATGTGAAGTTGTTGAACACCAACGAGACGTTACAAAAAGAAAGTCTGCAGTGAAGAATAAAAAAAGGAAAAGAAAATCTTGGATGACTTCAGGTAGCAATGAAGCAGCTGCAGTGGAAAATGATACAGGAGCAGATGACTTGGAAAAGGAGAGCAGAATGAAAGAAATTACGAAACAAGAAATACATGGTGTGAAAATTCCTAACACTGAACATGACCCACTATCAATGAAAACATCAGATGGAGCCCTGGGTGATGAAAAACTTGAGCAGCTAGATTCTCAGAGAGAGAAGTCATTACTCACAAAAGAACACACCCAGAAAGTTGCATACACTGCAGAAGATATAAAAGCGTGCACCACAATTACAGATGTACTGGATAAAGCACCATGTAACATGCAGACCCCTCCATCTTCCAAGGTGTCACCAAGCACACTTCAGAAGTTACAACAATTCAAAAGGACGAGTTCATACATTGACAGTGTGTCTCAAAACATTGCAGATCAGAAAAGTCTTGTTTCAGCGGGTGAAATTCTAGAGTCCAAAAAAGACTCCAGCACTGGTAGAGTTAAAATGCATTTTGAAGCACTTAATGACCTAGTAAATTATGGGAAAAAGTTGTCCAGTTCCCGTCAATCTTCAGGTAGCAGTTTCAGTAATAGTAATGGCTTGACATCCTTAGATGGAACTCTGTCAAAATTACCACAAAACAGCACACAGGTTTTCCGTACAGGAGGTGATGACTTTGAAGATTTGGATTTTAATATATAATTAGGAACCAACTGAAGACTTTGATACTCCAGCTTCAATGAACTGCTATGGACAAATCTGGTAAGGTACTGCTAGCAAAAACATGACTTTGTGTTTAAAAAATTTGGAGGAAGAGATTATTATTACATTTGCACCTAAAAACTATCACCAAGTCCACTTCGGACCTCCCTCCTTCAGAGTAGTCATTGTGTTCATAATGTTACACCACAGGTCCCATTTATATTTGTAAACTGAGAGCAGAGAAAGAGAAATGTTTGCCTTAGGTGTATGTAATTATTCTGTTCACATTACTAATTTTAGTAGGCAGTTAAGATGGTACAGAATATGTATGATGTGCAACACTGTGATCCCTTGCTTTGTTACTCTGAATTGTGGGGTAAGATGGTAATACAGATACAGAATATGCCAAGGTTACAGATTATTTATCATCCTCAGTCCATCTCCCATTCCACGTAATTTGGAAAGAATTCAGTACAGCAGTAATTTCTGTCTAGAACAGAATATTGAGTCTGCTTTGCTCTCAGTCCTCATCAAATTAATAACTCTCTGTTTTCAGTCTACTGGGGAGAGAGAGAGAAAAAAAACCTTCTGTATTCCATGCAGAGCAGACCAAAACAGTAACAATTTTAAATTTATACACCTGGGCAGCAATCATTATTTCCTTTATTTTAGAACGTTTCTAATTCATAAAAATTGTTAAATTGTGTTCAGCTGATTTTAATGAAATTCACTGTTCTGAACTTTAATTACAGAACAGTAAAACATGAGAAATCCCACACTGTAGCATTGTCACTACAGTATGTTTCAGTGCACATGAATATTTGAACTATAAATGTCTTGCTTTTCTTAGAAAACTTGAGTAGGTTGCCATTTGAAAGAAGAAAATTGGGTGGAAAATCTAACAGCTGGTGATGCAGTATTTTAAACCTTTGTATCAGTGGACATGATCTGAAATAGGGTCCTGAGTTTGGTCTCCAGTCAGTTGTGTACAGACTTTTCAGACCACACATTCATAACTAAGAAAAAACAGGGATGTGAAGATCACTTGCCTGCCACCAACACTTCAGAGCTCACATAAATATGTACAACCCCTCCACTGACCATCAGTCTTAGCACTATACCACTAGGAGTAACGGAATCTGTCCTATGGATGCCTGCATTTCATATGTGTCTTTTACACATTTACCTAGGCAGACAGACCATAATAATCAAAGAAGACAGTATTACCTTGCAGTCCTAGGAGCCTGTAAATGTACCCCTTTTTCAATATGATGTGTTAGAAAAATTATACTCTTATAGTCTAGTCACTCTGTTTAATCTACTTATAGCATTCACAGCACAAGGTTACAATTAGGCACAATGTTTTGCTAGAAAGTGACTTTACTTGGCACATAATTTAGAACTAAAGGACATAAAATGATTGTGATTGTATCAGGAAACTTCACTTTCAAACACACATCATCTGCTGTCAGCAATGAAGAAACATCTGGTCGTCACAAACGTAAGATGAAATATAGAAGCTTATCCCACAATATGATAAATGTCTCAACTGTAGTGGGAACTAAGTGGAAAGTAGTGGGAGAGAATACAATTAAATCAGATCTGTTCGTATGAGAGCTGAAAAGAAACAACCCAAAATATATGTGCTGTAAACTCATTTCTGACCTAACCTCATATTAAATAGCAACAGGAACAATTATATTAAATTATGGAACTTCTGACTACTCCATTCCTCTTACAACGAGGAAAACAATTTATACTACCAAAGTTTATTATGCACAAGTGATTGTCTTAAAAACAATATTAAAATTTACATTAAAATAGCTCTGACATGTTTCAGTGCAGTCACACCATATTCGGGGAGCTCATCCATGCTTGCTAAAGTTACACTTCGTTAAAATATTCAATTATGGTTCATCAGTGTATGATTAAATCAGTGATGTGGCTGCATACATTGGTAGTGTCTGTAATGAATAACAGTGTATCAGGTATCGTATTAATATAATTTTAAAATTAAATCATATTGAAATTGGCCGGACTTACCCTTGTTGATGTGCATATGTCGCACTTTTCGGGAGTAGAATGAATCGGGGAATGTGTAACTGGTTATGTGACATGGTGAGCCAACTTGTATAGAGGATTTACGTCACTGACCATCCTCTATACGAGTTGCCCAACACATCACATAACCAGTTACACATTCCCCAATTCAGTCTACTCCTGAACAGTGCGACATATGCACATCAACAAGGGTAAGTCCAGCCAATTTCAATACAATTTCATTTTAAAATTATATTAATATGGTACCTTACACACTGTTATTCATTATAGACACTACCAATGTATGCAGCCACATCACCACTGATTTAGTCATACACTGATGAACCATAATTGAATATTTTAACAAAGTGTAACGTTAGCAAGCACGGATGAGCTCCCTGAAGATGGTGTGACTACACCAAAACATGTCAAAGCTGTTTCAATGTAAATCTTAATATTGTTTTTTAAGACAATCACTTGTGCATTTGTTTGTTGGTGAATAATAAACTTTGGTAATATCAAGATGCATGGTAAAAAAAAAACCACTTATACTAGTTAGACTCATAAACAATAAAAGATACTCATTTTATCACTGGAATAATAAATCTGATCCTTCCATCCACTGCAGTATCAAACCACATTCTATCATGTAATATATACTTGTTTAACATTTCAATCAAGAGAATCAGTTTGGCTCCCTTGGCTGAAATGTGATTTCCTACAGTAATTTTACAAGGCTACACAATAATTATGAACTGTTTATTTATGATTACATGTACAACATAGGATCTCAAATTTGTGAGAATATAATGCAGAGTAAACATGGATGTATACAGATGGCCTTCTTTACAATAAAACTGATTTATCCAGAAAGTGTGAGAATGCAATGTATTTCATTCATTATCAATAAAATAAAAGTACTCTATATATTACTACCATACACACAAAGCACTTCCTGTCATACAAGCTTCTTTCAACACAGCCTGTGACAATTATAGATTAACATAAATACCTTAAAAAATGTATCACTTATAATGGCTTGTAAATCATATCCTGCAAGGTATTAAATATCATGCACCAATATTATGATCCCTGAAACAGAATGCCTGGTACATCAACAGACTTTAATTACAATACTTTATTTTTGGCTTTCAGCTACCATCTTAAATGCTCAGACGAATGGCCATCCTCCAATCACAGAAAAAAAGTAATACAGAGTCTGCATCCATGCCAAACTTATCCTTACACTTCAGAACTAGATGAAAATTATATTGTACTTAGGGGGCTTCAGTGTCGGGTGCAAACGATGAATACCTGCCTTCTAACATTCTGAATGTTCTGATGGAACCTCCTATAAAAAGCACTATTTTTTAAATGCAGTTGTGTTCATTTGTGCCTCAAACAAGTGTTAAAAAGATACACACTCCAGCCCAGGACCTTTCCAAATACCCCTTCACTTTTAACTTTGTGATTAATTACAGACCATTCAGTAAAGGACAAACACAGATTATTTTCTTTAGAATACAAAACAGTCTCCCAAGTTTCTAGACATGCACCTCTCTTTTATGTCTTTCTTTCACACTTACCCCCTCTATTAAACAGCCGCAGAACACCTCACACCTTCACACTTTTTATGCTAGTATTCTATTACCTACAATTATCACTCTGTGATACTGTATACTGCAACACTGGAATTCTTGAAGAAGTGAATGAAAATACTGCACCTGGATTTCACAGTCAAAAACATATGGGGAAAAGAAAAAATAAATGTGTGGACAAACGAAAAAAGAAGGGACATGAGGTTTTCCATATTTATTGCAAGAACAAATTTCATTATTTAAACGACACCCTCTTTTCATAACAGTAAAATAATTTTAAAAATCTCCCACATTACAAATATTGTATTTATATCAACACAAGTATTGTACATACTGTTCTAGTTACAAATGTCGCCACAAAGAAATGAGTGAAGTGGATACACATGCATATTCCCTGCTAATCAGTATAAATTCTGAAGGATGTTGCTGTACCAAATCATGTAACTGGAGGAACAAGGCTTTTTGTTAGAATAAATAAAGAACGAAATGTAATTTTTAAATGGCAGGCATTACACTCTCAGGATGCACAAATCTGCATTTTTAAATACGGTGAAATACATATTTTATATATATATATATATATACACATATACATACATACATACATATATATATATAAGTTATGTGGACACGATCCTACATTTTGTGGTCATTAATTTGGTACAGTAAACAAATCCAGTATTGATTTGAGCACAACTGCTTAATGCTTTTTCTGCCAACAATAAATGAATTTACAGTACCTTACCAAAGTGTAGTAAGGTGGAGTGAGGAGAGGTCAATGGTCAGGGCTATTCAAATTCCAAATCCATGTTAAAGTCTGAAGGGCGGGAACTACGACTATTGCTGCTGCTAGCAGTACCATCAGCTGTAGAGCCCGAGGACGATGTGGAGGTCGATGAAGAAGTAGAAGAGGCACGACTGTTGGCCGAGTCATTAGCTGCTCTGGAAGAATTTTATTATTTTTATCGTGTTGTTACTGGTGGATTTAATATTTAACACTGACCCCTCCTTACTTGAACCCTTTCTGCTCACGTGAAATACAGTGAAACCTCATTGCTCCATATATGTGGGGACTTTGGATTTCTTAGTTTTGAAGGTACTGTATAAAATCTCATGAGCTACAGGCTACATTGACTTCCACTCATGGGTTACGTTATATCAAATGAAGCCAATCTCCGTAACTTGGCCAGAAGTAGGGCTTTGTCATGTTTCACTATTTATATGATGTGCATAACATGACTACATATAAGGCTGATCATGTGTCCTTCCCCATATTTCATATGGGGAACCAATGGACATAACACTCTACTGGAGGCCATCATATACTAGTATTTTTTAATTTCCTACATTTGCTAATAACACAGCAGATGAATGAACCTGTGAAATGGGAGCAACACAAGCATCATTTAATGTAGAATCCTTAAATGATGAATGGTAACAGATCACTGAAAAAGTTGAGTGGTTTTTTGGTGGTGGTAGTGGTGGGGGTAGGGGCCGTAAAAGAAAAGAACGGAGGCTCCACCAAGATATCTATATTTAGCTTTCGGTTGCACGGCAGTAAATACATAGCCACTGAAGTTGGCCATTTTAAATTTGGTATGAAGATAAATCACATACATACCTACAAAACACTGTATATAAGGTAACAAAGACACAGTGATACTATAAATCTTTCGATTTAACACAGACAAAATACAGTGGCACAAAAGTCACGTCACACTCAATGTTTAGCACGCTGTCTCTAGTGTCAGGTGACGTTTGCACCTTCCTGTATGTATATGTAAAAATTTGGTTCTTCCAAAAAATAAAACCAGTAACGGTACAGTACAACATACATGTAAAATGAAGTACTTCACTGGGATCCAATCTTATGACCATGTGCACATGTCAGCACACTACTGCATGAGCTGAATTGCATCTTCTTACTGGCTATAAATTACCTTTACCTAAGTGTAGGCCATCAAATTAAAGTTGTCTAGTTAATAAATGTTTTGATTTGTGAAAACATTTTTCCTCTAAACTTAACAGGTGCATACAACAGGCATGGAAACTGTGTTTTCTGATATGGATTACACATTTACAATTTTTTGTACAAAGACAATACAAGAACGGAGCTTCCTAGTATGGCAAGTAGAATATTACACTTCACATTTGGAGGTGATTAAGTACATAACACTATTGTCCACAATTAAATGCTTCTTGAAGTTATTCTATAAACATAATGAAATACAAAAAGACAGTGCACATGGATTTTCAACACTTCCGGCATTATGAAATCTGTGTTACACTGACATAATTGCATGAACTTTATATTATGTACATGGGGTTCTGGTTGGGTTAATGTGATGTCTATATTTATGTCAGTATGTCGTTTGTTGGTTTGTTTAAAGAAAACTTAACACTTTGGTGCCAAATGTTACATGTATATATATATACAATGTGCAGTGTGATGCCCAAAATACCAACTTTCACACAAATCTATCTTCTCTTGGGTAGTGCCCATTTAAACTGTAGTCCTCCACATAGCACTATGGACATTTAATTCTGGACTGATTAAAATTATGGCAATCTGTCAGGACAGTTTATTTGCTAGTTGAGATTCAAAGAGAGAACCCTCTGAACACCAGTAAGAAGCATTACTGCTTCAGCCAATTTGTATGGTGTTTGTACTGCAGTTAAGATATCACAGTACAGAGACTTCAAAACAGAACAGTTTCACTAGGATCTGCATGCTACGTGAAATTTTTAGGGGTTCTGTTAACTGCAATCCAATGTGACTTAAAATCCATGCCACCACAACCTGCATCCTACGTTAAACTACAGCAAGCTGCACCAAAATTCAGATGTGATACTGTCACTGAATAACAGGCTTAGAAATTAAAAACAAGAACACATTTTCCAAAATGCATCATAAAAGAATTAAATCTTGTTTACTATTCTCAGTAATGCTCTTTTGTAAGATAATTGTCAGGGACTTGGAGGAGAGAGAGAGGGGGGGGGGAGGAGGAGGAGGTGTGTGTGTGCGTGTGGATCAATGGTGCCTACATGTACTGCTACCTTTCACAATACACCCAAGCTCCAAAGCACTTCAGTTGCCTCTGTCAATTGCATTTACTAAATTGCATTTCTAATACCTGAAAAAAGCTGCGATACTTGGAGCCACATTACTCATGTTACTGCCTCCGGTGCCAGGCTGATGATCTTCTAAACCTTCATCACCCAAACTTTTTCTGCAAATGGGGCAGGTACCATGCTGCAGAAGAAATCAGCCACATCAAATATCAGTTACTAAAAATTAGGTGACATAAGAAAATGATGTTTCTTAAATTAAATTACTTTTGAAAAATCTGTGTCACTTAAAGCCTCTTCTGCTTGAAAATCACTCTCACATCTGACACAGTCCATGTTTTAAAATGAGGTTGCAGTACTTCAATTATATTCAAGAAGACAGGCAATGTACATATACCTTAACACTGTGGTGTATTTGTGCAACAATCATTGCAGTGAAAAAGCAATAAGTTATTACATCTGATGTGTGGTTGACCGTGCATTGTAATTCAGTATGGAAAAGAAACCAACTAGATGCCACTTTGTGTTATCCTTTATACTCCTTTACAAGTTGCTCAACATGTTTCGGGCAACCATGTGCCCATCTTCAGGAGCTGACGACTTCAAAGTGTTATTACCACGCGTTGGTATTGTGCTGTAACAGTGCGTGGTATTATTCAGGTATATCTATCTGTGTGGGTCGATATGTTCTATGTTTGTCTGGTTTATGGTAATTCTAGTACGAGCGGGTTGTGTGTGGTTATGTAGGGTGTTGTGGGTGGTGGTCTCGTTGTATGTAGGTGTGGTTCGGTGTGTAAGTAGATTAGAGTACACACCCGTGGCTGCAGGAAGGCTGTCAGAACCGGTTAGCAGGTAGTGTGTCCACTGAGGAGTTTGTAGCACAACTGGCCCTGTTAGTGCGAGGATGGGACGGATGGGTGGTTAGGTCAAAGAGAGGGTTTGGGCTGCCTGGGAATTGTTCCAAACAATCCCCAGGCAGCCCAAACCCTCTCTTTGACCTAACCACCCATCCTCGCACTAACAGGGCCAGTTGTGCTACGAACTCCTCAGTGGACACACTATCTGCTACCCGGTTCTGACAGCCTTCCTGCAGCCACAGGTATGTACTTTAATCTACTTACACACCGAACCACACCTACATACAACAATGAGACCACCACCCACAACACCCTACATAACCACACACAACCCGCTCATACTAGAATTACAATAAACCAGACAAACATAGACCATATCGGCCCACACAGATAGAGGTACCTGAATAATACCACTCACTGTTCAGCACAATACCAACGCATGGTAATAACACTTCGAAGTCGTCAGCTCCTGAAGATGGGCACATGGTTGCTCGAAACATGTTGAGCAACTTGTAAAGGAGAATAAAGGATAACACAAAGTGACATCTAGTTGGTTTCTTTTCCATACTAAGTTATTACATATTCTGAGCATGTGTTTGTAGCCTTATGTATCCAGCATGCAATACGCATGGGCCAAACTGTCAACTGTGGCCTGTCCAGCTCTCCAATAGTTTTCCACATAATCTCGAAAATGGCAAAGGTAAAGTAGTCCCATTACAGGCCTGAGGTGCCCAGAGGGTTCCAGGAAGTTAAGGTTCCCAGATTACGTGACAACGGCACAGGATGGTGGTAAGGTTGTCAGCCTTACACACCGGCCTCTTTTTACCCCCAGGAAATACTCCTGGTACTCATTTCTGTTAGAGGCTGAGTCGACCCCAGGGCCATAGTGCGATCGAAAGGACTATGTCAATGAAAAATTCCAATGACACCATCTGGAATCGAACCAGCGACCTTCCGATTTGTAGCACAGCACCTTAACCACTGTGCTAACGCACTCCCCATCTCATAAATGGCACGCTTTTTAAAAAAAATGTTACGGAACACAAAATGTGTGTTTTGACTTTATCTACAATTTTATCTGAAACATTTCTCATTCTTAGAACTGTGTAAAAATGATGAAAAATGTGTATTGGTCCTCATGTGAAATACCAGTTATTCTTGGCAAGTTTTAATGAAACTTTAATTTTCTCAATAAATTTTTGAAAAATTTAATGAAAATCTGTCACGTGGGAGCTAAGTTGTTCCATGTGGACACGCAGTCAGACATGATGAAGCTTACAGTCCCTTTTTGCAATTTTGACAGTGAACCTTAAAACAAAAAACTGCCCCATCTGTTAAACAACTGTCTGCCTACTCATGTTACACATTTTCCCAACTGGTATGATGCATAAAACTACCAGTGGTATTCACACGATAAACTTGGCTTGGCAGTCACGGCCAGAAAGAACCAAGACCCAAAGACTATGGTATCCTGGAATGTGGCGCCATATGGTCCAGTAAATGTTTGGAGGAACCTGCTGCCTCTGTCTTCAGGGAAGAAGAAGTAAAATGGAATGGCAGCAGTAGGCTATATCTACTACGTTGCACAATGTCATATTCCACAAGCCCAGACTTCATATTCACCACCATGAAAACCTTTATTTTCTACTGATTATTTCGAGCAGTGTATTATGGATCACACGATGCAAAAAAAGTGTCAAAAGTCAACCAGGTACACTCACATTTGTATATTTCATGATCTGTATGGTCTACATGAAATATTCATTAAATTACTTAAATTACAGCTGTTTTCTTTTGGTTATCATAAATGTGGGCATAATTTGTAATACTGACTTCAATCATTCAAGCCAGAAACTGATACACAGTATTCCATCCTTCAATGCCATTTCTCATGAGACAAGTTTGTACAAAATCTCTGGATGCTGCAAGTTTTTCCTACACCACAAAACCATAGTGGGCGTAGATATCTCTGAGGTACTTAGAACACATATTTAGGTCTTACAATCTGGCCAGCCAAGTACTCCCTTGAGGATTTCAAGGCCTGCAATGACATGAATAATGAGCCTTAGACTTCAGTCACTTTTCTTCTGTAGAAACCGTTTTGCATTCAGTAAGAGGGGTGGAGCTCCACATATATTCTGAATATGGAGGTGAAGAGAAGATTCCTTGCCTGGACTGGGAATTATATTTTCGTATTTCAGTTTTAACCAGTAGCTTTACTGACTGAGCAATGCAACTCATGAAAGTACATGCAAAATCTAAATATCTTAATTACATGACTGCGTCAGACATATGTAAAAACTATATTCATGCACTAAGCAATTTCAGTAGCTTAAGCTGCAATTTTAAGTTATCTGTCACATATGATTTCAAGCTGTTTCAGTGACTACATGCAATGATGCCTTCTCAGGTGATCAGCTTCCTTCAGGGGCAGGTCACATCCAGCATTTCAGACTGTTTCTGTCTCTACATCACATCAACCCCTGACAACGGAAAAAGAGACAGTCTCTGACACACCGAATATGAACTCCACATTTGCATGGGCAGATCAGTCCTTTCCCCTTTTGTCTTTTATATTCCTTTTTGAAAGTTTTCTCTCTTTACTTTCTTCTATTAACCCTTTGGTGCCAAAATTCAATGCACTCTGCTAAAGGCTGGGATTTCAACAGCCCACTCATTACTTTGCATGTTACTGCCTGATGACTACAGTGGTCATTTGGTTTTCTCAGAATTCCACCACGTGACTACAGTCGTCCTTCAGCGCCAAACAGTCAATTTCAGTTGAGTGATCCTTTGTCCAACACAGTGGTGAGGGTGAGTGATCACGGCACAGTGGGCAACACTGTGTTGCACACATTTTTATGGGAAAAACTGGAGCACCATGACTGCAGACACTAAAAATTTATACAATGCCCAGGTAGGTGCTGCTGCCAGCTCCTATACCAGTTCAATTAACTGCCCACATTTATGCACATGTATTGAAATTTTTCAGTGTTTGGCAAATTCTTTACCTCTGATATAAAATTTTCAACCTATTGTCGAAACTGTGTTGGGCAAAACTTTGTATAGCAATGAGTTACCCTACTGAAAAATGTATCTTAGAACTTGCCATTACATTTATTTTATAACATTAAAATTTTGAAATGAATAAAATACTTTTCACTGATTGCAAAATTAATAAGCTTACCAATTCAAGCCATGGAATAATGCAATTCTCATGATAAACATGTTCACAAGGTAGTTTGCGAACTGGTTCATCTAGTCTAAAATCTTCCCAGCAGACTGAGCACTGTAGGTTCTTTCCTGTGGGCAAAACCACTTAAAATTATAATTCATTATGTACTCTTCACAAAGAGCTCATATAAGTGTACTGTATATCTTAATGTTAAAACATTGCTAAAACCTCTACAAAAACCAGCTCATAAATAGTAAATAAAATTATGCATCCTGAAATTATTATTCCCTGATGATACTACATCTGTACCTTGTAAAAAGAACTAATATCCTATTTGAGAAACAAGTAAAAGCACAATCTTCACGTGGCATGTGGCTGCCTACCCTACGCATCGAAATATACAGTATCTAAAATTTTAATAGAGAAATAGTTAACAGTTTAACCAGCAATATAAGATATATCCATGCAATTACAAAAAATATGATGAAAGAAGATTCAAATTGCATTCAAAAACTCTTCTGCAACAGCCCTGGTTACTGTGCTGACTGGCAAGCACAAAGAGTACGAGCCATAACATTTTTGGCATTCTCTGTGAGGTCTGCTGTCAGAAACAGGAAACAGAATATCGAGAAGGCATTTAAATAAGCATGGTCCCCTACCCTGTAACTTTTCTGTTACTCAAGCATTTTATCTTTCATCAAGAGGTAGCACTTGTAGTAGAGGTAACATGCAACAGATGGTAGAAGTGTCAGTCGGATACTATTCACAAAATAAGTTGATGCGCAATGGCAAAAAAAGTGGAAAACTGGTCCTCAAACAAAGTTGGTAACTTGGTTCCTATAGGCAAAGCATGTTTCCTCTCCTCAGATTCACCGCTAATTATCAGACCGGTATGGTGAGAGGTCAGTGAGGCTGCATGTCAGAAAACAGTCGGACATCCATGACAAAAATCACACTTGTCAGCCCAGCACATCAAGGACGCATGTCAATGCTGCATGAACAGAGGAACTAATCATGGGCAGCCTATTTTATTATAGAAAAATGCAATGGTTGCTCATGAATGGTTGTGAATACAAGAGCCCAATTTCTACTGTAACAGAATTTTTAAACTCATGCCAAAATGGGACAAGTGCATCAACTGCTTGCAGATTTCGTGGAAAAGTAATGAAACTTCTGTGGAATAAGTTAGCAACATTTATCATTGTAATGACTTAAGATATAATTTTTATGATCTAGAGCACCTTACTTATTCCATATCCTTTAACCAAGGCAATACAGGAATAAAATATTCATACTGAAGTTATTATTTCTGGGTAAACACAGTACAATGAAGAACTGTACAGACTGCATATAGACACTTACCTGCTACAGTACATGCATGTTAAAAGATTAAAGTGGGCTAGATATGTAGTAAGGACAATGGACATCAGAATCCCAAAACAGATTCTGAAAGGAAGTTTCAGAGAAAGAAGGCCAGCTCAAAAACCAAGGAATAGATAAGAAGGCAAACTGTGGATGAATGCCACCAAACTGCTCAATATGAAAAACAGGGACACACATAGGAGTGACCGGAGAAACAAAAGAGAATAAGGCTATAGCCAGTAAATAGGCTGAATAGCCACAGCAATAAGAATTTCCATATGACTTTTTTTAAATAGACTGTCCCATGACAAAGTCAATATTTTATTACATTTAGGAGAAGACAATGCACCTCAAAAAGTTTAAGCAATAATTCTGTCTGTTCTCAATACTGAAGCAGACACATGAATTTGGTAAGGTAAAGATGTGTATTATTAGTCCAATGAAGTATGTGGTTTCAGCACTTCCCCTGAATGTATGTGACGGACTAATTCTCAATCATGGGACAAGAAGATAAACTAACTTACCAACTTGGTCTTGTGTTATCACAACAACTGGAATTTCTTTGATCTTATCTTTGGCCAATGGAGGTGGCCCAGTACCATCCATTTGATTCAAGAGTTGGGTGACAATAGCATCCAAGCCTTCACGACCCCATGCATAATCCCCAGGATTTCCCAGAAAAAACCTGCAATAAGAAAATCATATTTAATAAATTATCAATTCAATTTTTGCACACTTTCTACATCCATATACATACATAATTGTGTTCCATCCAGAACAGAAACAAGCACGTCATACTCCACAAGACCTGTACAAATTATACAAGGAAAATCACTGTATATGATAAAATTCCTTTAATCTAGCACTCATGAAATGTCCACACTTGAGGAAAATAGTCCCCAAAACTGTACATTCTGTAGTTTGTAACTTACAGTGTGCATACTGATTCTGTGACTGTATCATGGGTTATCTGGACCTTACCAGGCCCAACAAGCTATAACAATGGCTTCAAAAAGTCCAAAAATGAATAAAGAAAGTACTGCTGGCAAGAGAAAACATGAAACATTAACAATGCTTCTAAAGTCTTGGAAGTGCCACAAGCTGAAGAGGGGTTATGGCTTCATATAACGTGCCATCATCAACTATCTAGGACAAAGAGAAATGGAAAGACCCAATTATGATTGCTTTCAACATCAAGTGAAAGGGTGAAGGACTTCTCAAGCAACAGACATTGAAAAGGACCAAATTAGTGCAATTCAGCAAGGTGTTGTGTGTTTTAAAGCAAAGAGTTCTGAATGAAAACCCATGACTGGACCTACGACAACTAGAAAATCTATGACATGACAAAATGAAAACATGTGCCAATGCTCTGAGGGTAGTAACAAAAAAATACCACTAAGAACTTAGGTCAGTATCAGTACCTGATGATAATATGGAATATTTGAAAATCTGGCTTGTGTTCAGTCCCACAGGTTCTTAATTAAAGGAATTCTACTGTATTCTTTGTGAAACTATTTTTTAAAGTTAATGCACTTAATCATAAGTAATCTTGAAATGTATGTATCGTTTTATAAATTTCTTCTGTTCTGTGTACATTAATGTTGGCTGTTTTACTGCCAAATGTGATAACAATGCTTCCACAAGAATCTTATGTGTTCATGTTCATGTAAAGCTATTTTTCCTATAGAAAGTCTGCGCAACAAGATTTTTCCCAACATGCCATAATCACTCCCCTAACTCCTGCATTGGACAAGGGATCACTGTATTCTTATACTTCACTTTCATCTTCTGTAAACCTTAAAAATGCTTGTATTACACCTGTGCATCAGTAAAGCCATGTCAACTGACACTGGGCAGTACAAACTTGTGCGTAACTGTGTAGCCCTCTGCAGATACAACTTACATGCTTTTTTATTAGACCATTCTTATTTCAGTTAATTTCTAGTTCAGAGTAATAAGAATTCTTTAGAGTTCTAAAAATCTAATAACATTAATTACAAAACTACATAACATATTTACAGGCTTCTAAGCAATATGCAGCTACAGGACTTTTCCAAACGTGTGTAAAGAGCATTTATAAAACATGTGTTGAAAACAAATTAACCTGTCATTCTGTTCAGGGGAATTTCAATAAGAAGCCCACACAATATCAACAGCAATGTAAGCATAAATTACATACATTGCATAAAAATAAATGTCATAAAATCTCAGCAGCCGCAGTTTTACAGAAAGACTGCAACTACTTCAAACATACAGACTTATTAGACACTGTGTAGGCAACCAAACTACATTCAGAGCATAATTTTTTCAATCTTACTTCTTACAGATTCGTCTCTAACTTAACAGGAATATGTGACTCCCTCAACTTTCATACGTTAGAAGCTTCACACACAGACACACATATATTTTAATTACTGGGTGGGGTAAGACAAAGTCCCTTGAACCTGAGAAAATTAATGGACCTAGCAAATTTCTCCCAGCTAACAAATAAACAAAGGGTACTGATGGAATGATAATACAGTACCAGAGTACCAGTAAAAAACCTGTCCCAGTACCACTCTGTCCACTGCAGGCCGCACGTGGACTGTCCTGTGACTTAACCCATGTTCACATTTTATACATTTTATGACACAAAGTGACCCTCAGAAACAACATTTATACCCATGTGGATCATGACTCTGTCATTAACACTGAATTAGAGGACAAAAGTACTTACACTGGAGCATTGCCACCACGGGCGCCACCTAATGTACCCCATCCTACACCTGTCAAGTTAACCAGGAAGTCTTGAATCAGATTCTCAATTGGTGCCATCTGTCTACCTCGAGGGACTCTGGAAATGTAAGAATTGTAAATGACAAGCAGTTTCATACACCAAAATACAAATAATAATATAACTGCAATGAAGTTCTACATTACCTTAAATTTCACACCTTATGTATAGGGAGCCATCATTGACATGCACATTTTCTAATTAATGAATACAGTGGACCAAAATTGTGCCCTTCCCTTTTCTAAACCATCAGCTTCAGGTGCTGACTCAAAACCTCAGAAACTGCAGTTTGTTTAATGTTGATTCTAAACTTCACTACTTTCCTTCTGCTAAATGCCCATTGGTAGCAAACACAATCAGTAAAGTCACTGGTGTATTCAACAGAAAATCTATTTTGCTTAATGACCTGTTAAATTATGTTAATTGTAAGTACTTGTGTTCAAATTGTTATTTTGCATAGCATTTCATTATGTTTCATGTGTTCCTGTCTTATACTTAGTTATTACGGGTATTTTCTCTTACATTCTGATGCTGTCCCTGTAATTGGCCTTTTCAATACTGTGTCAGCGCATTAATAATAAAGCATTAACCGTATTATTATTATTA
>Ga0123352_10004715_pt1 | contig 20185 bp, 10 predicted proteins | sample TergutLab28metaG_FD_89700 | JGI IMG/M metagenome (GOLD analysis project Ga0123352, IMG submission 89700) | Labiotermes labralis P1 segment gut microbial communities from Petit-Saut dam, French Guiana - Lab288 P1 | ecosystem: Host-associated > Arthropoda: Insects > Digestive system > Gut ...
GCAACTGTCCAAGTTTCTCATGCGCTACCAGCAGTTCGCTTCTCATGCTTACTGCGGGGCCGCGGGGCCAGTTTCCAAGATGGCGTCGCAGCAGGAAAAGGCTTTCTGTGTGCTCCGTTTTGAGGTGCGTCTTTTCTAAAGCGTGCACGAAACTCACGCTGCACTGTAATCATAGATCTGGACACCTCAAAACGGAGAACACAGAAAGCCTTTTCCCGTTGCGACGCCATCTTGAAAACTGGCCCCGCGGCCCCCCAGTAAGCATGATAAGCGAACTGCTGGTAGCACATGAGAAACTTGGACATTTGCTACTGCTGACGGTGTATGTTGTGCCCGTGTTAAGTTGAGAAATAAATTTCTTGTTAACTTTTGAAACCGCGCCATTCTTTTGTATATACCTTGTATTAACAATGCAATACTGAGAATCAGGTTTCAGGCATAAGTGACGGTTTATTCACAGCAATGTCCAGATAGTTTGAATGACTTTCCCAATTCACTGTTTTTATGAAGATGGTACTTGCTTGCGGATCAGGATCGGATCTTAGAGAATGAACACGCACCGTACTATGAAACTTGTTTTGCTGTTCGTTTTTTATACGTCGCTCTGACAGCTGTATTTAACAACACACGGCACGACATAAGGCGGAGATGAACCAGTGTCTGTCATATCACTGTTGTGTGTATTCGTTCCACAACAGGTTCCAGACTCTAACACTACGCAAACCAAAAGGACAACTTTCAAATCTCAGGCTGACGGCGCGTCATTTTGAGGAATAAGGAGAACAGGCAGTTTCAACAAAATTATACAGTAGTACTCCACTTATCCAGATTAACTGAAAGGGCAAACCATCCGAATATGCAGCAAAGCCGGATAATTGGATTTTTTTTTAAATAGGCTACATTGGCAGTTTGAATTTCGACCTGTAATATTTACAGTATGTTCCTGCAACTATACCTCTCGACCACGCCTGATTTGAAGTTATAGAAACCATAACACTGTCCTGTACTTGATCCGATCATCGGTAATTTCAAGGTAAGTTAGTTTTTAGAATTCTCGACAAATTTACTCGAAGGGCCAAGCCGATCCAGATAATTGACAACCCGGATAACCATCGTTCGGATAAGTGGAGTTCTACTGTACTTCACACGATTAATAACGAAACAGGTAAGTATATAATACCTGAACTTAAAGGTGTACTGCGTTCCCCCCTTGCTGACGTATGTTGTGCTTTATCATCAGCAATGGCAAACCTTTCTAATTGTAGTCATCCCGTTGTGTTTTTAATTTTCAAAGAATATTCAAATTTCATTCAAGCACAACATTTAATAGTGCTATTATAGCGACATGTTTCGACTCGTACGAGTCATCATCAGGCTATCTTTTGAACCATGTTTAAGTTGTACAGCTAAGAGCGAACATTTTGGTAATGTGCACTGTCAGTTGTACAACTTAAACATGGTTCAAAAGATAGCCTGATTATGTACGAGTCGAAACATGTTACTGTAACAGCACAATTAAATGTTGTGTTTGACTGAAATTCGTATATTCTTTGATAAACCTTTCTAATCCTGAAGGTCTGTGACGAAAAATATTACAAATTAATATAAGAATCTTCGACGTTGATACGGGCCCCATTCTATAATTACAATAAGAACATTGAAAGGGCCCTAGTAAATAATCTGGCGAGACACCAGTTTGAGACCCCTGGTCTAAACTGTCGACTGAAAAGCACAATTCTCACGTCAGTCCTATAGGATGCCGCATGTCGTGTACTTTAAGAGCAGACCCAGCTTGCCAAGTCTGTCTCGTGGGTCTGTCCATGGTAATGCACTAATTAGCTACGCGATATGCAATGCTGCACCCCATCACAGCACCCAACTTCAATGACAGTATTAAATGTTTCCACTCTAGACCACTGCCGAAAATAACGACTCTTCCACATGGAAGTTCCGAAATCGCCTCATTTGACTACGGCCATCATAATCTCCTCCCGCCATAAGCAAATAATAAAACATTCAAAGGTACGTTTAAATGCTACCATTAATTTCATTAAGAACTTGTACTGTAGAATCAAAATCTGAGTAACTGGGTGTGTCAAAATTCAGTTTCCAATATCAATCATGCATATATAAGTATAAATATAAATGTACATATATATATATATATATATATATATATATATACAAACAATGCTATTCCGATATGAAAGTTCTTTATCATCCTAAATGGGTAATCTTACGCGCGAATGAGGAATGGGAGAAAGTTGTCCCTCTTGGAAGTCTATCAACACGGGGAATTGAGCCGATACCTCCTGTGAAATGAGTGGGAAACTGAATTTTGTACATCCTATAGCTACACGTCACGTGTAATTGTGACAGACCTGTATCCAGAAGGGAAGATAGAACCCTGAGCAGCAGAGCAGTGCGGCCGCGAGGGACAAGAACGCCCACAAAATGCCAACTCCCGTCAGTGACGTCGCCATGGCTACTTCACAACAACAGGCACTAGTCCATCCAACAGATATACCTTGGCACTCTCAACTTCTGACAGTTACACACAATAGCGCGAGAACCATCCAGTGTTTTGATGATACAACCTAGAATCACAGTAGTCTCACGAAGTTGAATGTCGTCTTCGATCACACTGTACTTGGTATGGCCACAAACATACTGATCTGGTCACCACAGAAATATTGTAGTTAACATTACAAATTACACTCCTGCTGAGGGATGTTCGAGACCTGACGACGGACTGTTTCACCAATAGACCACGTGAAAGTAACAGGTTTGTTGGAAAGCTCTTGATATGTAGTTTGCCGTCGCTAGGAAAGAAACAGATCTTGTTTAAAAGCGAAGATAACAGTTCATAAAATTTGCACAACAGCACGAACGCAAGTTTTATTCTAGCAAACTCCGATATCACCTACATTCCATAACTGTGCAAACACGACGTCAGAAATTCATTCAACTGGACAGCATGTCTCGTCATAAAATAAATTCGGTGCTTTTATTGTTAGGTCGTGTGTGCAAAGACTTCATACATCGCACGCCATTCCACAAACACACGTTCTGTAACACGAAGCTTTAGCCATACCAAATCAAAATTTAAAAAAAAAAAAAAATCTATTTAACACCCACAACGTTTTTCATTTAAAATCCAGTAAATGTAGAAACATTAAAATTCTTGTTCGTTTTATGGATTTAATTTAGAATTTCTGTGTGCTTTATTTTTCGTCTGTCCCTTCTGTGCAGTCTCTCACAGTGTTTACTCAAGCTTTACCGCCACATGCAACAGAGGCACTATATTGAAATATGACACCGTCTTTTAAAAAAGCAGAATACGTAAACTAACTAGAAGTCATCACACGTTCCCCTCCACGTCACTCGTCATTCCAGCGTTTCGTTATCACAAGGCAGCATTCTGATAACACGCGCGTGTCTGAGTCCGCGTGAGAGCCGCGTGGTTCACTGCACTAACATCGACACTCACAAGCCCTTGGGTCTCGTGCGACTGATTCAGCAGACAGCGCACCGCGAGAGGGAATGCACATCGGCGGCGCGGAGATTTCTGCGCCGTGGATGCAGGTCAAAGAGTTACGACTCTGAAGATGGTCCGCTACCAAGACATCCCACAATGTTACGATGCGCGTAAGGACATTTAGAGAACAAATATATAAAATGCAATGGCCTGTAACACTGGCGTGATGAACAACCTTACGACACGCCTCTTCCGTCTTTGTCTTCTCATGTAGAGGAGGCGTAGGTTCAAACCACAGTTAAGTCTATGCAGGAAACATGCAAGACAAAGTGGCAGTAGGGTTTATTCATGTTTGGCATAATTCCACCAGTCTTCTGGGATATGACGACGTGTATAATGGTCTATAATTCTCGACGTTTCGGAAGACCTTATTGACTCAATCTTCAGGGCAGTATAAGAAGAACTTTCATGTACTTTTCTAATATTTCCTTGAATACAGTGGCAGCCAGCTTCTCCGAAACTTCGGTAACTCAACACTAGTCTACTCGAAGCGATATCCCAGAAGACTGCATGATTTCTCAGGGCAAACCTTGTGTTTTTCCCTCTGTATGATCATTCCATCAGTGTCTATTTCTCACCACCAGTGAGTTAAGCGATAAGTCCGCACATCATCAAGATCTCGGGTTTCTGATCCGCAGTTTATCGAAGATGGGTCGCAACGCTGTGAAATTAACTCGCCTTCTCCTACCATGTACCTGCCCATTTCAGCGCTTAGCGTATGTACGAAGGAGTCGAGTATCGAAAAGTGACATTGACTTCGTTCAAGAAATCAACGATTTCAAGAGAGGTAAAGCAGTGCCTGCACAGGCCTGTACAGGCACAGAAGGTTCTGGAAACTGAGGTTCCCTGACTTCAAGACAATCGGCACATAAAGGTGGTAAGGTTGTCAGACCTATGCACCGGCCGCCTTTACCCCCCAGGAAATATTTCTGGTACTCATATCTATTAGAGGCCCAATCGACGCCAGGGCCACAGTACCACCATCGGGAATCGAGCCCACGACCTTCCGGCTTGTAGCGCAGTGCCTCAACCAATTGCGCTACCACGTGTGACCACAACATAGTCTTAGGACATGGACAGTAACATTGTCTCCATTACTCCGCTGGCTGTGGCTGCCTTTTGGAAGTAATATATATTAAATGGTTTATCGTCATTACTTGGTCCGCAAACACAAAATTATATACGAAAAAAAAAATCTGTGTTAATATCAACGAAAACTCGGAAATAACAAAACCTCCAACAAGCTAGAATTTGGGGATCACAAGAGTGGTAAGTCTTTGGAAATTATATTATTCTTAATTTCCATGAATCGTCGAAGCTGGTAAACGTGCTGAGAGAGGGAGAAGACACCACAGACGTAGATATCAATGGGTAAAGGATTCGGGTTCGACTCTCATGAGTGTAAAGTTTGGAATAAATTTTGTTGCCTTCTACCGGTTGTTTAAGGGCAAGAAACACTTCTTAATTCCAATATAGCCCACACCGTGACTGTAAGTCTTAATGCATCGTCTACTAATATTTTTCAGGCCAAAATCCTGCTACACACAGAACTGCCATGAAAATAATGAAAATAATTACTACTTATGCATCCTTGCAGTTAATTGCATTACACACTGCACAAAGGACACGCCGCAGATGTTCCAAAATTTCTAGGTTTTAACAAATTTTGGATAGAGAGAAGACGACATATGGTTTCCATTAAGAGAGTTCGGAAGGAACTTTTCTAAAGTAAGCTAATGTTTTGTAAATTGTGGGTTATAAATTGTGGGTGTTTTGTAGCTGTGGATTGTGGAATGTGGCTATCGACAAGAGAGCCTCGCGGCAAAGGACAGCACTCTTTGTAAGATCCGAGACATAAAACAAAAACCAAGGCAAAAAATCAGACTGGGCGATACAAAAACATACGGTTCACGGCCAGTCGTTATAGCAAGAGAATCATTCACTTGTTTGTGAAACAAAAGACAAGACACGCAATGGTGTTACAACATCAAACCCAGCAACAGTCGAACTGCGTTCAGGGTTTGAAAAGTGATGCGCTGGAAACACGATAGCCTCTTAGGAACCTAAATTCCGCTGGCTGTTGCACTTATCGATACAAGCACGTACAGTGCAAGTACATGGATAAGCATATTACGGCATCCGAGCCGGATCCGGCCCTCGAAGCTACTTGGAAAATTTTGTCTACACTATGGACATTAATTTGTTGCCAGTTTTAACAAGTCTCTTGCAGAGAGAGAGACGTGTGTGTGTGTGTGTGTGTTTGTGTATGTGTGCGTGCGCGCGCGCGTGTGTGTAATAACTTTTCTTCAACGGCCATACCTACAATGATATCATCCGGAAGCTGCACGAGTAATTGTCACTGAAAATGGGATATCAGGAAAGTATAACATGGTATTGACCCGTTACCCCTCGTGTCACATTTAATGTCGAAAGAATGCCAGATAATCTTCAACTGGTGTCAGCAGCCTTGCAGTTGGACAGAGAACGAAAACAGACGTTCATTTCCATCGAGTTTTTGAATTCTTTTGGGCGCTTAACTCAGGCGATATGCCGTTATCTGAAACACTTTGGAAGGAAACCATTCTCAGGATTTGCATTCACCTGCTCCTGCGAAAAGAATACTTCCACTCAAACAAAGAGTAGGAAGAAATGTATTATACGTACAACCGTCAATCACAACATGCTTGTTTATATATTGGTTACATATACAAATATTATTGTATATTATTTTTTGTTGGCGCGACAGCCCCCCGTGCGCCAGGGCCTCCCATGGCCTCCTCATTCACGAGGATTCTAGATCACACACAACGAAGCACCACAGTCGGTAGGACTCCTCTGGACGAGTGATCAGCTCGTCGCAGAGTCCTCTACCTGACAACACACACAAAACTCACAACAGACAAACGTTCCTGCCCCCGGTGGGATTCGAACCCACAATCTCAGCAGGCCAACCGCCGCAGACCACGCCTTAGACCGCGCGACCACTGGGACCGGCATTATTGTGTATTATATATTTGTATTATTTAGAGAAACATAGAAGCTCAATCTGACGTTCATTTGGACAAATAGTCCAGAAGCAAATAGAAGGACAACTAAATAGGCCAATACGTTGACGTCTCTTCTACATAATGCAGCCAAAAATGTTTACTTTAAAGATCACAGTTTTTAAATTTCTCCCGCTCTTCTCCTAAAAGTCCAGACTAGCTGTGAAGCCCACTTAGTCTTCTATTCACTGTGTATCGGCACGTATGAATAGAGGTTTCGGAAAGGAAGAAGGTGAGGTGATGAGAAGTGAAATGATTGGGTGTGCTCTATAGGGAACAAGATGAGTATGCTGGCTACATTTCAGATCTTGTTAAATTCTGAACTGCAAGGCTACGCAACGACGAAGTTTTGATGATGTTCGGAGGGACGTGTTATAGCGGACGTTTTGAAGTGACTGTTCGTAACGTAGCTCAAGAAGCACCAAAGACTGGAAAAAAAAAAAGTTGATAGTACTCTTGTATTCAATGCTCGCCGATTTTCGAGGAGAACAACTCCTAATATTTCGGGGTGGGGGGGGGGGAAGAGATTACGTATTTTTTTGCGAGAGCACATAAATACACCAAGCGGCATTACGCAGAAATTATTACTGTTAAGAGTAGGTGGTACGTGTATTTACAAATGTGCTTCAGGTATTTAATTAGTTAAGTGAACATGCAGTTCTGACACTGAAGTAGTACAGAATACGATACCAGCTAAATTTTAGGAGTACTTTGTATCGCCTTCATGCTTTTGTAATTGTCTCTCCACTAATCACCACTTTGGTTGGATAAGGGCCAGCAGAAACAAAAACGGAAGTCTCGCCACAGGGTCTGAATACGAAGATACAACAACAGCTTTTTGACGTTAACACAAAACTCGATAAACCAGAGAGCGCACGATGGAGATGGTCCTGTAGAAATCAAAACAGCCTCGATACAATTTTACTTTCGTGAAAATTCTAAACTTTTAGAAAAATGCTGAAGGTTGAAACGCGACTGACTATGGGCTGGATGGTTCGGGATCGAATTCCGGTGGGGACGAGATTTTCCGCCCGTCCAGAACGGCGCTGGGGCTCACCCAGCCTCCTGTACAATGGGTACCGGGTCTTTCCCGGGGGTAGAGGCGGCCGGGGTGTGGGGCTGACCCCCACCCCAATTTAGAGTGCCAAGGTCCTAGAAAGAGTAGAGATCTACCTCTACTCTCCCTAAGGACCTTCGTGGCCTACGAAAAGGGTGAAAACTTACCTACCTGAAACGCGACTAAGGTATTTAAATACGGTGCATAAATTATCAGGTTTTATTAACTTGGAGTGTTTTCGAAATGTACTGAAACTTTGGTTTCAGTGAACGCGGTAGCTTATATCTCGATATCAGATCACAGACAAGAGTTCAAAATGCATGTGAAAAATTCCTATGATTCTTTTATTGAGGGAAAAAGTGAAAAACCTTATGTGGTTGTCTGTATGTGTAGACTTAACTGGCCTTTTGGTGAAAGGATTTTGATAGTGAAGTGATATTTTTGAACAGTTAGACAAATCAGGGCTGCCATGTTACTCGCACTTTTAAAAATTGTCCTGTTTATCCATAAAATTTACCACTGAAACAGAAGGTATGTCCCACAACATTTGTAAAATTAAATTAGAAATACTTTATGATAAACTCATTCTGAAATGATAAAAATGTGGAAGAAATGCCTGTGTATAAAGTGACATTAACTAATGGGAATGTATAGAAAATAACAATGAAATGCATTTCCTTTTAATCAGGAAATCGATATGTTCATAACGATCCCATTTCCTAGTAACGCAGGGTCATATGCCAGAAAAACGGTATCCTCATCTAATATATACTACAGTACGTTAGTTGTGTTCATAAATGGATACGGTTGCATAACTAACAGGCGAAAGTCTGACCAGCATCGTGTATACTAGAAACCAGAAAATATGTAATTCTGAACCGATACAAAAGCTTCCTTTCCTGTTCTCATAATCCAAACCGCAGTTCATACTAGAGAATATCACAGTCGCCGCAAAAGCATACAAGAAGCTAAACCAAATAATTTTTAATTCCCTCGGAGAAGGATATCTCCAATACCCTCAGAACCAATCTAGACGTCTACAGATGAGATAAATCTATTGCTCCTCTGGGGAATCAAACCGCGATTCCTCAGACGTCCAGCCCGCACCTAAGCGCTTTTTAACAACAGACTCCACACACAGGTTCTTCTCCGAACTGCTAGTTTTAAATTTGCAGTGTGTAGGATACATTAGACGGGCGGATATGGAATATAATCACATTTAGTAGGGTTTCCTCTAGATTTCTAGTGAAGGACACAATGGCTACCGCTCGAAACACGAATAAAATATATCTAAAAATAAGAAGTGTATTGGGTAACCAATTCGCCACAAGGTGTAAGGATCTTGCCCGACTGCGCCTACGTGATTTTCAGCATGTGTTACACACATTAAAAGGCCAACAGACACAGGTCTCCAGATTTTGCCTATTGACATGTAATGGTAAGGCTTATTACGTTATGTATGACACATGCCGGAAGTGAAACCCTAAATTCCGGAGCTACGCCACAAATTCCACGACGTCTGACCCACATACACTAGTATCACAATAAATGGCATTAATTATTTACAAGGGCTTTATGCCTGATGAACATGAAAAACACTGCGTGTCAAGATTGATATCGCGCACCAATCCGTCACGCTCAGTGCTGAAAACAACTGAGAACTTGTGCTCCATCAACATGTCAGTACGGACACGTCATATTAAAGCACCCACTTTGAGTGACGGCCCCTTCAGCTGTTAGTAGGCCCCGTGTCCGCAAACCGAAGGCTGTTGTTTGTCTGGTGCTAAAAAACGGACTGAAAATAGCAGGAGTTACCTGCTCCTTTCTTTCCATCTCTTCCGCCTTCTAATAAACAAAATGGGTCACAAGCTAACAATCGCCAAAAAGACAAATAAAATACAGTCAAATAGGACTTCCTTGGGCACTTATTTCAATTCGATGTTATGACTATCACGCAGAACAGAAGAACAAGGGTTTTTAGCTAATTTTGTTAAAATGTCTGTACTTCTAGCCTGTAGGGGCCTACACACACAGTTCCATCTAGACAAAAATAAGATGTATTGTCACCAGAACTGGTACGTGCCTTCATCAGGAATTATGAAATCAGAGGATTCATAAGTTACGCTATTACAATTACGAGCATCTAGAGCACTGCTCTTTGGAAGGTTCCCTGGCTTCGCCATTTTGTAGTTCAGGTAAAAGCAACATGTGGATAAAGACGAGTATGGAGGATTGGTGGAATCGGAGGAAAACTAGTCTGAGTGCCCCGTTGTCTACCAAAAATCTCACATGGGCTGACCTGGCCTTTAAAGATGAAAATTTACCTCAGTTCTACTGAAAGATTCAGTTCATACTTTACAGTAAACAGAGTACATACGGATTATAAAAACCAGTCGGTTAGAGATGAGTTTGGAAATCATCACTGTTCACACTCTGTGATCAGAACTCAGAAGTTCTGCATGCTACACTTGGTGACACATACAGTAACCACTACGCTTCATAGTGTTGAGTTAGTTTCTTCTATGACGAAACTGCAGCTTTACGAATTGTGGGCTGCATTTGAAAGATTTTATGTACCTTCATTGCTTCAAAAATTTGCACTCGCTTTAGCATGTTTTCTTTCGTTTAAATTATTACTGGCGTCAAACATCTCAGTCATAGGCAGGATATATTTTATCCGAACTCCGGGGTATGAATCGACACTCTTCTCACAGTCTTAAAGAAGGTAAACTCCATCTTCCATTCTACTCAGTTTCTACCCTTGAAAAACAGATCTAGGAATAAAATGTCCACTCAATAAACCTTATCGAATGGGTCAAGTTTGTTACAAAGTAAGATGTATGCAGGAATGTACTTAGGTTATTCGGAAAGTAAGTACCTTCTGCGCATATCTTTCGCGCATCCTCGAGACTGTCACTTTGCCCAAGTGCAGTAACTTCCTCTATCAATTGAGAAGCCACAGACGCCATTTCGTGAAATTCGTATTATGTTTATGTTTGTTCCTTGCGTTAAACATTTTTAAGACAATTGAAGGGGCCGCCGACTGTGAAATACGGTCTGTAATTCGTTTTTTGAACGCTAGGAATGTCCTACCAAGTGAGATTCATCACCAGATCTGTCAAGTGTATGGTGATAATGCGATGAATGATGGCATGGTTAAGAAATGGGCTCGAATGTTCAATGAAGGACGACAGAACGTACACGATGAGGCGCGAAGTTGGCTTCCATCCTCGATGAATGATGATTTCGTGCGTAAGGTCAACGAAAGAGTGCGTGACGACAGACTTTTCACAATTTCTGATCTGCCCCTGCAATTTCCTCAGATTTCGAGGACTCTACTCTATTACATTGTCAGTAGTCATTTGGGTTATCTGGGGCCTGATTCTATGAAGAGGTTATACAAAAACCTGTGCCCCGCTACGATAAGTGCCTCAATAATGGCAGCGAATATGTGGAAAAATAGTTTGAAGAATGTAGAATCTGATAACAATAAAAATTTTTACGAGACCTTACTCGATTCTTTTTTACAGCGAAACGGTACTTACTTTCTGAATAAGCCTCGAAGAATAAAATTGTTTTATATGAAGACATTTAGGTACCTTTAAAATGTAATAAAAATTTTTAAAAAAAAGTCCCTTTGACCGGTCGGCTTACCCAAAAATGTCCGTTTCTTATCAGCCGTCATCATATTGTTATCTTTAGGTAAATCAGTCCCATTACAGGTCCGAGGTGCCCAGAACGTTCCAGGAAGTTAAGGTTCCCAGATTACGTGACAATGGCCCAGGATGGTGGTAAGTTTGTCAGCCTTACGCACCAGCCGCCTTTACCCCAGGAAATACTCCTGGTACTCATTTCTGTTAGAGGCTGAGTCGACCCCAGGGCCATAGTGCGATCGGAAGGATTTTATGTCAACGAAAAATTCCAATGACACCATCTGGAATCAAACCAGCGACCTTCAGATTTATAACACAGCACCTTAACCACTGTGCTACCGCGGTTACCTGTTGTTATCTTTAGAAGAACAAAATGCTTCGCACAAAACACATATACGGAAATCGCGCGTGTGCGTAGATCTACTTTACAGTTATCAAATCCGTTGCCAATATCGGGGGAAAAACATTTATTCAGCCACGTAGCACAGACCGATTTTACTTGAGTTTGTAACGTTAATGTACTCGCATATGTGCCGCATGTCAGAAAGGGCAGTCTACAAGGGATTACACTGTACTTACTAAGCTTGCGTAGGTACGTTGTAGAAAAGGATGGTGCTTTACTGCAAAGATAACTTGGCTGAATCCGTGATCAGGCAACCCAAACATTTCTGAAGACCATTGCAACGAGAGAAGGCCTACGAATATCAGCTTTCAGGTGTTTCGTGGCAACTGTCAAGAGAATTTCGTGTTGTCTGTTCTGATGTGATAACGACAGAAGTACTTCGTGTCAGTCACAAATAGAGCTATAGTTCTGGTACAAACTGACAAAAGGAACTAAAATTATTCCTACACGAAAATATCGACGTTTGCGTTGGTACACGTATTTGCATGAATATGAAGTTACAAGGAACTGCCCGGTACTAACATATACACGTACGAGTATATACTATACATAAAGCCGCCCTCTCACTCTGCCGACTACAATTTAATCCTTCGGTACGTGTTTCTATCCTTTCTGTCACCTTCAAGCGAGTAAAATTAAGAAAATTAAAAATATTCAAAACACTTAATGACCTTGGGTTCCCAAGTTTTTAATATAATGTATTTAAATACTGTGGTCTATTGGTCAGAGTTTCTGGCTACAGATACAGAGGTCCCGGGTTCGATCCCCGGCGCTACCAGATTTTCTGAGTAGCAGTGGGTCTGGAACGGGGTCCACTCAGCCTCGTGAGCCTCGTGAGCCTCGTGAGGTCAATTGAGAAGCTACTTGAATGAAAAAAGTAGCGGCTCCAGGTCTAGAAAACAGAGATTAACGGCTGTGGGGACCCGTTGCGCTGACCACGTGACACCTCTCTATCCGCAAAAGTTGGTACTAACTTCGCCGACCGGCGGCGGCCGCTCTGTCGGTATAGTTCGCGTGCGGACTAAGGCCACGGAGTTTTTTAAGGTTAAATACTTAAAATATTATTTAAAGTTTAAAATATCTGTCTAAATCTCAATACGAGTAACGAGATATCCTACACTAAACTTTTCTCCCAGATAATGACCATCAAACGCTGGGGTGAAATTCATATTAACAGGATAACCTGTCTTGTTAAATTTATCTCAGTAATTAACGAACTTGATGCACAAAATTTTTGTTTTATAATAAGTTTATTTCATGCCTCTACATGTTTCGAGCACATGTGCTCATCATCAGGAGGTAAAAATTGCATTACACATCCTCTGGTATCATCACACTTATAGGTGTGATGATACCAGAGGATGATGAGCACATGTGCTCGAAACATTGTAGAGGCATGAAATAAACTTATTATAAAACAAAAATTTTGTGCATCAAGTTGGTAAATTACTGAGATAATTATACTGAGATGCACGGTCAGCAAAAAGTCAAAATTTGTCTTGTTAAAGTTTCGATGAGAATGGGGGTCCTAAAACACTTGATAACAATTGCAACAGAACTGGAATACAACTTACAATAGAGAACAAAGAGTCACACGTTTACTTCATTGCAACAGATATTAGACAAACACCCCGTGTCAAAACCCCTAAGCCATAAATGCATGCACAAGCGTGGGCTAAGGACACACGTACTCGAGCCTTGGGGATAGGGGAAGGTACGTGGGTATCTTCATGGTTCGGCTGTTTTAGTCCAGAGGAGCGTCTCCATCGCCTACTGAAGAGAAGGAGGTTGGGTTAGCTCCAAAAGGCCTTCCCGCGCGTGGTGGTGGACGAAAAACCCAAGGCCCCTCCTGGGATTTAAACTTCGATCGTCCAGCCTGCAGTCAATTTAATTTCAATGAAGGCTTTGAAGTCAAGAACACCAGTTAACTGTTGGCCCAAAAGTTAAATAGGTCTTCATCTTTTCCGAGAGATACCGGGTTCTTATCTGAGTCGGCAGTCTCCGATAACAGCTCACGTCTAGACTTAAAAAACAGTTCTACTTACTGCCTTTTCCAAGAAAACTTTGACATGTTACTACGGTCCACACCGTAATAACCGTCCTACCAGTTTCTTATTCTCCACTGTTTCAAAATATTTTTTTCGAGAATTTCGTTCCTCTGAGATAGGACGGGACGCTGTGCCAATGTGTAGCTGAATCCCGAAGTTTCAAGGCACCATACTGTCCTCACCTTCAGGGACCACAACCCAGAAGAGCGGAAGCAACAGATACGTCTGTGCGAAAACCTAACAAGATAGGCAATGTACTATAATGTAACAATGAGATGCGTTCGCTTAACCATTGTTGCTCTAGAAAAGCAACAAGTATTGCATATTCTGAATGTGTGTGTTTGTAGCCTTAGGTATACAGCATGCAAGCACATGCACCACATTGTCGTCTGTGGCCTGCCCTGCTCTACCACATTTTTCCGGATTATCTCATAAACGGCACGATTTTTCGAGAAAAAAAAATATTGAACTTAAATGTGTGTTTTGATTTTCTCCCGTTACTCTCCTCAGATTTTAATGAGATTTGAATTTTCTCAACCGATTTTCGAAAACTACAATTATATCAAATTTCATGAAAACCCGTCCAGTGTGAGCTGAGTTGTTCCATGCGGACAGATGGACAGACGGACAGATATTTGTGAGATAATAGTCTCTTTTCGCAAGTTTGTGAAAACGCCTAAACAGTGGTAAATATTTTGCTTCCTTGTCTCTATAAAGTTCAGCTGAGTCCTCAAACACCTGCTGTAGAGTAGTTCTACTTGCGACCACTCTGTTGAGAATGTTTCGTCTGGCTGTATCCCATACGCAAACGTAAAAATTTAGATATGCGGAACTACAGTTAAGGCATTGCTTTATCTCACTGCAGAAATTTTTCCCACACTCCGCGGACAAGCAGAACTGGAAATTGTTTGGAACTGAGATACTGCAGGTGCCTGATCGCACCGCCGACATTAGTGTAATAGAACTGACGCTAAAGTTGCTCCCTAACCTTGTCAGTTTGGTAGAAATGCTGCCAGGAACTGCACCCAGTATCCTGGTAGCACGCATGAGCGGATATGGTGGCTTGGAAAAGGGTTACGGTTTAGGTACCTGATTGAACATCCGGAAAATCAACACAGGAACTACGACGGCAGGGCAGCCTTTACCCTCAAACTACATCCTGACACATAAATATGTGCAGAGAAATCAGCTTCATTATCTGTATTGGAAGCATACCATCACGTCTGAAATCTTTCTGCACTGTAACTACACTCCCAAAAATCCTTTGAATTGTGGATGGTGCGGATGATCGAGAACTGTCAGCCATTCAGTGCAGTGCGCCATGGTGTGGTGCTGTCTCAATCTCTATGGAAGCCATCCCATGGTGTTTATTACTAAACAAACCACAAATATTCAGATCAACACAATGTAGGTTTATTTTAATTGCAATGGTTACCCTTACATATGCGCTACATGTTTCGGCCCGTACTTAGGCCATCCTCAGGCATGTCGATACAAAAACCATACAAAAGAAGATAAAATAAAAGTAGGATAAAAATTATTTTTATTATCTCAGACGTTAGCAGTGCGGAGGCCTGGGCTTAATACCGGGGCAGTACGTGTATATGGTGGCCAACATGGCACAAACAGATTTGTTTCTCCTAGTTCTGCGGGTTTCCTCTCACATACCTCTACCAACGATCCATACTTATAATTCATTTATCTACTACCGACTCTACATAATCTTATCAACTGACTGTCGTCAAACAAAGAGCCTTTCTCTCTCTCACATGGTACGTTCGTGTCTTCTAGCCTCTCAGGTGTCTGTTATTAACCAGACATCCTGTCTGTTTCAGCTTCTAGTAATGAGCAATGGGCAGCTATATGATGTGCGTTCTTCGTGACATCAGGCTGATTGGACCAGACAGGAGACACAAGAACATCATACAAAATTTCGGTTTCGAACATTTGTTGTGAAATATAACTTTGAAACTACGATAAAAATGAGGACAAAATTATACCAGTAAGAATTCAAATGAGAAAATCAGAAGAGGGGCAGGGGTAAAGACGGAAAGGACTCCACTTCATTAAGTTGGTCCCGTACACATTTTATAGTAGCTTATAGTAGCGTGACAGCCCTTTATAAACAGGTAATTGATTGTGAAGGACACACAAAAACATTTGTTTAATACTGTGGCTGTTTATACGAGTAGGCTTACACGCGGTTATAAAACTATTCGTCTTTCCGGAATGCATATTCAGCATAAGTCAATGATTCAGACAAATAAATATTCCCCTGCCACGGTCTCAAGTTATGATATCTTGCCATTAAACAGTCTATACCTTCAAACTACGCTTATAGGAAGGACGGAGTAGCGAAATCTTAGTCGGTACGGGAAGGATGCAGAAATTAACAGAATTCCGTTTCCAGCAGAGACAAGCGTCACAGCGTCCAGACCAGTTGTGGTAATCCAGCCGGGCCCCACAGTGGGCTCTTTTCTGGGTGATAAAACAATCGAAACGTGAAGCTAACCACCTCCATCGCCGTTAAGATTGCCAGGAACTCAGTCACCCATACCTCGTATGTCTCCATGGCGTGAGCTTAATTAATTAATTCATTCATTAAGTAGAGGGACAATCTTACCTTCTATAATCGGAAAGACCAGGAGCAAAGCGCGGGAAGTGGCTCTTTTTCTTTCCTTGTAGTAAAGTGCCTATTCTGCACGTGACCTTCCCCCTGCACGTACTCTTCCTCTTACTCCAGGAAAGACGATTATTTGTCCATAAACATAGTATATGCGCGCGTGCCTTGTGACGTGGCCTGGTCTATGTCTGCCGTGAGCTACAGAGGATTATGAGGGGCCTCATGAAATATGGACACAAATTAGTTTTCCTCTCTTAGCAAGACAGCAAGACCGTAAGTAGAAAGGAGTTACTGCAGAAGAAGTTAGAGCAGCCCCGTTAAAAATTCAAGAGAAAACTGGGAGAGACTGAGATAAAGCAGTGGAATGAAGAAGTGGTGAAAACGATTATGATGGTAACTAGTGTTCGTGGAAAAATTTTAGGAGATAAAAAAAGAAGACACGAAAAAGGGTCTCAGACACGAATACCGAGATAAGAATACATAAATGAATAAAATGAACGGAGAGTGGATAAATATATAACTCACACAAAAATTGACCTGAAACAGCGGAGAAGTTATGGAATACAAAACGATATTACACTTCTACTATTTTATTTTCTTCTGTGGCAATAAATTCTTTTCAACCCTTGTTAGTTTATTTGATGTTAAGGTATAAAAACGCAAAGGAAGGTGGTTTTCCTTTTTACATGATAAGAGAGAAAGTAGCTTCTTTTTTCATCTCCGGCCTAAAAACGGACTACAAGAACACATCCATCTCATAACAGCAGTAAATTGTAGTGCTAAACGTGATGTAAAACAGGGCACGAGGAAAAAAGTTTTCCCCGACAGATTGGTTGCAAGGAAATTTCGCAGGCTCGGGATTAAAAGCAACCCCCATTTCAAGAGAAGTTGATTTAAGGCGGCATTGTTGTAATCTCGACACGCTTTCGTTGAAAGGCTGTGTGTAAACTGCACAGGCAAGTCCTCAGAGAGGCGGTAATAAAAAAATGAAAGTGGATAGAAGGAAAAAGAAATCTTTACAAAAGTTCGACTTCGAGAAATGGGATATTGTTTGGAAATATAAGATTGATTTTAAAAGTGGGACATGTATCGAGAATCCGTTAGGACCAAACACGTCTCAAAGTCTGCAAGAAGTTCTGAATTATTTCCCCTCGTATCTCCCATGTTTACTGTTAAAGGCTACTGGCACAAAGAAATACAAAATTAATTTCACTCAAATTCAATGTTACAACAACTGCAAGCAAAAGGACGTTACATGACATACAAAACTATAACTCCTGTTTGAATTTGGAGGTACATTAATGTGGTCAGGATAGGGACAGGTGGCGGGAACTTGTGAATGCGGTAATGAATCTTCGGGTTAAATAAAATGCGGGGAATTTCTTGACTAGCTGAGAACCTGTTAGCTCCTCAAGAAGGACTCTGTTCCGTGGCGTAAGTAAGGTAAATTAATAAATTCATAGAATATGGCCACTAAACCATAAAAAACAGTCCCATTACAGGCCCGAGGTGCCCAGAGGGTTCCAGGAAGTTAAGGTTCCCAGATTACGTGACACTGGCCCAGGATGGTGGTAAGGTTGTCAGCCTTACGCACCGGCCGCTTTTACCCCCAGGAAATACTCCTGGTACTCATTTCTGTTGGAGGCTGTGTCGACCCCAGGACCATAGTGCGATCGGAAGGATTATGTCAATGAAAAATTCCAATGACACCATCTGGAATCGAACCAGCGATCTACTACACTATATACTGAGCCAAATAAATCCCATTCTTTAAGAGATGTTCTTAATATACCTCTCCTCTATACTTTGGTTTCCCAAGTGGTCCTTTCTTCCATGCTTGCAACACGTTCCAAATAAAACACACTCAACGATTTGACTAGCGGATGGAATATTTACTGAATAGTACAAATCATGGAGTTCCTCATCATGCGATTTTCTCCAGGCTAATGTTCCCCTTTATCTCTCTTTCTCGGGACAAATTATTTCAAACACCGACTTCTCAAGCGTCCTTAGAGTGAGAGGCATTATTTCATACCCACAAAAACAACAGGTGGAATTGCAGATGTGTACATTTTAATCTTTAAATTTTATGGCAGGACACGAAGGAAAACGATTCTGAAATTAAAGATAACAAGCATTTCGGCAGTCTCTTTTCTAAATCTTTTTGTGCGTGTAGCATTCATTCATTCATTCATTACACCCGTTCCAAAACAGGATATCAAAGGTTCAAAATGCATTAGCTCTCTTTCTGTTATAACATTTTTTTTACATTCCTGTGACGTAAGTTGAGCACTTTACTTAGCCGTGTTAAGGACACCAGTAAACAAGGAGTTGGTGATCAAAACATGTAGCCGAATGATTAAATCGAATTTTCAAAAGTCCAAGACGGATGTGCATAAACCCACGGCGTCAGGTTTCCTACACGACTAAATTTTGTACGGTGGTGTACACCATTTTTGAATCCGGGGTATGGAACTTGCTGTATTCCACCTTCCTGGCGCCTAGAATTTTGGGGTAGTCCCTACATTTTTCGTAAATTTGTGCATCCCTAGTCTAAGCGATTCAACGCCCTGTCTGTTCATGATGGATAAGAGGCAATTCAATGAAAAGAGCAATTCTATGTAGGGAAATTATTCAAGTGTAATTGTTGTATACAGAAAATCGTATCTTCTATCAGTCGATACGTTACAATGGCTGTAGGGAACCAACAAACTGTTAACATTCAGTGCTAATTTCTGTGGAAGTTGGAAATAGGTAATACACTTCTCGCTTTTGCTACAGAGCGTTAGCAATTACTAGTACGGTGAACAATCCTGCTTTGTGTGCAGTAAATATGGAAATAGATCGTTGATTACTAATCCGCAAAATTGCGAAGAGCGACTATTAGCTTTGTCATGTCTGTCTCTCTCTCTCTCTCTCTCTCTCTCTCCGTCTGTCACTCTGTCCGCATAGTATAACTCTGATCCTATTGGACGGATTTTCATGAAACGTGATTTTCTAGTTTTCTTTCGAAATTCTGTCAAGAAAATTCAAGTTCATTAAAATCTGACAAGAATAACGGGTACTTTGCATGAAGGCCTAAGTACATTTATGATAACATCTCGTTGAATTCTTCTTAATGTAAGAAATGTTTCAGACGAGAGTTGTAGAGAAAATCAAAATACACGTTTCATGTCCAATAACTTTATTATTTTTTTTCGAAACACGTGCCGTTTATGAGATAATGTGGAAAACTATGGTAGAGCCGGATGAGCCACACGACAATATAACACCGCGCCTGCGCTTTGCGCGCTGGATAGTCTACAAACAAACACTCAGAATATGCAATACCTATTGCTTTTCCACGGCAACCATGGCTACGCGAACGCCCCTCATTCTTACGTGATATGTATGCTGCCTGTCTTTTTAAACGGAATAAACTTAAAATTAATCCGTGTTCCGTGCACTAAGGCAGAGTCACAGTACATATTACAACAATTACACTATAATTAGGTACTATAGGGTACAAACTTGTGATAGTCCTCCTAATGTTTTGGCCTTTTTCGGTCATTTTCAAAGAGGCACTCAAAAATACAATCACTGTACTTTTATTTGTCGAGTTCCTCCCTCAAAATATCCGAAAAAGACCGAAATATGTAGGACGACTACCACATGCTTGTATAATATTGTACCTAACCATAGGGCAGTTGTTGTAATATATACTGTGAAAAGACTAGACTGTTTCTCATCAGAGCAAGATAAATGATTCTGACATATTAAGGTACACAAAATATATATTTTGAAACAAAAGAATTTTCTGCTTTGACACTTGGTCGTGCC
>Ga0123352_10004717_pt1 | contig 20183 bp, 21 predicted proteins | sample TergutLab28metaG_FD_89700 | JGI IMG/M metagenome (GOLD analysis project Ga0123352, IMG submission 89700) | Labiotermes labralis P1 segment gut microbial communities from Petit-Saut dam, French Guiana - Lab288 P1 | ecosystem: Host-associated > Arthropoda: Insects > Digestive system > Gut ...
AAGGAGCAACTGGCTCCCCAAGTTGGACTCGAACCAACGACCCTGCGGTTAACAGCCGCATGCTCTGGCATTCGTCAGGATAGGCTACCGCGAGTGTTGGTGCATGTCCAACATTGAAAACGTGAGTTACTTGACTTCTATATTATACATGGTTTTCTCAAAAAATCAATAGGCAAATTGACTTTAGAAAGCTGTCCTGTGCGACGGCGTATTTTACCACATAAGTTGTATCCGCTCAAGTGAGTTGAACGCCGGATCATTAGTTATCAGCGTGAGGTTATCGGTAAGTGCTTGCGCCGCCAACAACCTGTCGAATGGATCACGATGCGTCCAGCCCATTGTCCCGGCAAGATGTGCATGGTTTGTGTTTATGGGCAATTCATCCGCACCAAGATCACGAAGGATGTTATGATAATTCTCAACCACATAATCGTATTCCGGCAGCTTGCCCAGTCGATGCTTGTTCGTAATTTCATACGCGCTCACAGCCGAAACGTATAGCGGTATTTTGTCATTTTCTATCGCCATACTTACCTTGTCACTCAACTTGCGTCCTGCGTCCTCATGCACAGCCCAAAGAAAGGTGTGCGTATCAAACAAATACCCGATCATTCCCACAACCTCAATTCTTCTTCCGGCAATGGCTCAAAAAAGCTGTCAGGTAGGGTCGGTATGCACTTAACAAACCCAAGCTGGCGCTTGCGCACTAAAGGCTGCTCTGTTTCGCCACCAACGGGCAGAATTATCACCTCAACGCTCTTATTGCGTAGCGTTAATGGTAAGTCAAAAACATTATGCAGTTTATCACTGTCTATTATTTGGCGAAGATACTCCATTGCGTTACCCTCCTAACCAGTTTGTTCTTGATTAAAGTATAGCATAAATCCGCGAAAACTTCTACTGAAACTTTTTTGAAACTAAGCGTCACAGTTGCCTAATCTATACATTATATAAGATTCCCCAATTATACGCAATCAAAACGCATACTACGCGAAAGGAAGTCCAGTTTATTATGCTACTACTTGCTAATTATCAGCGGACACAACGAAGCGCGTGACTTGTAGACACAAGTATTTTTGTCAATTTCACTTTTCATGCCTACACAATACGGTCGCTCATCAAACTCGTTGCCATTACCATAGTCCAGCCAAAGGAATAGCTCACACGTTCTGCACACTTCTGGTGCTGCAAATTCAAATGCTGCTCTCATGTCGAGCCTCCTGTTGAGAAATAGTTGTCGGTAGCCTGTCTGTTGTTAGAATAGCAAAAAGCCCTCGATGAAAACCATCAAGGGCTTGGGTGCTGGGTCTGCTGTGCGGTTGGTTACAGTAAACACACTCTTGCTCACGCCGCTAAAAACTGCTCGTAGTTCAAATCCAGCACCACATCCAGCCCATACCCTCTCGACACATTAATCTCCCGCACAAGCTGGCCGATAATCATTTTACGTTCTTCCAAGCCTGCATCCTCAAATTCCTCGTCCCAACAGCGGAATTGGTCATAGTAAAAGTCTAGCTTCTTCATAGCGCCTTGACTGTTGTTCAGCCCATAATTAAGCTGCGTCAGCTTATCCTCGGTGTCCTGCAACGCGATTTTGGTATTATCAATCGCCGTTGACAGCATATCCGGTGTAAATGCACTCTCCCCTGTCAGAGACTTGGCGATCTCATCAGATAACTGCACCAGCCGGTCTTTCAGTCTCCGTTGCTCCTGCTCGGTTTCCCGCTGCTGAGACTTCATTTCGGCAATCTCGGTCTGATAACGCTTCTCCAACGCGATTGTCTTTGCCGTGGTCTTTATCCGTGTTAAGTATTCGCGGATGACTATATCAACCGCGCCGTCGATACGGTCGGACAGATAGGCCGACTGCCCTTCGCACTCACCACGCTTTCGCGCTTTGTTGCAACAAATATACCGTTGCTTTCGTGCTTCGTACTTGCTGCCATCAGCGCGGATTTTGCGGTCTACATAGCTTGTAGCAATCAGATGGGAACCGCAGTGGGTGCAGTAGATATTGCCGGATAACAGCGTCTTGCCTTTGGTGTTCCGGGCAATTTGTGTTTTCTGTTCGTTTTTTACTGTGCGCTGCCCAATGATTTTCTGTGCTTGGTCGAATGTTTCCTCGTCAATGATTTGTATATGTGGCATATGTGGAGAAACAACATTGCCGGATATATAGTAGCCACAGTATGTGCGGTTCTTCAAAATGCGATTGACAGTGTTACATTGAAACTCGCTGCCGTTATGCGTTTTGATGCCCATGCTGTTGAGCATGGACGCAAGACGATGTGAGCCGTAGCCCTCGCGGACAGATTTTTCAAATATCAAGCGGACGATTGGCGATTCGCTGGGGTCTACCACAAGGTCAACCAATTCTTTGCCACGCTTGTTGAGCCGTCCGCTCGGAATGGTCTTATAACCAAACGGCGTAACGCCGCCTGTGTATACGCCCTGCTCGGTTAATTGGTTCAGGCAGTCCTTGACGCGCATGGAGGTTTTGCGGCTCTCGCCATTCGCTTGCCAGAAGCGGATGTAGTTTGTGAGTTTATCCACATGACTGTCAAAACGCTGCTCACCCTCTTTAACACTCCACACCTCTATATCATGCTGCACAAACCACTCCACTACAAAAGGAGTCTCATCATCTATACGGCCTATGCGGTCAAACATGTAGACCAGAAGAATATCAAACTCCCGCTTTTCTGCCGCCGCTTTCAAGTCTTGGATGGAATCGCGCTTGCTTGCAGATACTTTGAAGCCTGATATGCCTTTCTCGTAAAACTCGTTTGTTATCCTCCAGCGGTTCCGATCCGCAAATTCATGGCAGGCGGTACGCTGCATTGGTATGTCATCTTCTGTTTTATCCACTTGGCGCTTACTGGATACACGGTATAAACAATGAACCCTTTTCATTTATAATAGTCCCCTTTCCTTTAGTTACAGCCGCATGATGAGCGGCTGTAACTAAATTCTACTAGGCTTCGGAGGGATTGTCTAAGGTGCGATTTTCACATTGGCACACTTGCCGTCTCCTGCATTTTCCTATCAAAAACCAGCATAAGTTTATCCAGCGCCGACCTCTCGGCTTTCTCATTGCGTTCCAAAGAAAAAAACAGCCGCACATTGCAGCCGTTGATATTTCGCTCTACTATATTATAAGGGTCAAAATATGGTTTGTCAGCTATCTTATACATTATATACTCCCCTTCCCTATCGAAGTCCAAAGCTGACAGCCAGCGCCTTATCAACATTTCTCATGCTCTCGCCGTCCAGCGTTCCGATATACTCTTTCAATCGAGATTTATCAATCGTTCGAACTTGCTCCAGCAGGACAAGAGAATCCCGGTCAAGTCCCTGCTGCTTCTTGATATGGCAATGCGTCGGGATTTTAGCCTTACTCGTCGTCTTGCTGGTGATAACGGCGACAACAACTGTCTTGCTGTGTTTGTTACCTGCGTTGTTTTGTATGATAAGCACAGGGCGGCAACCAAGTTGCTCCGAGCCGACGCCAATCGTCAAGTCGGCATAGTAAATGTCGCCCCGTCTAATTTTCCTCTCCATTATAATGTACCTCCACTAAGTACGCCAAAACGCAAACACGACTATCGTTATGAGATGGCATTAGCATAATTGCCACCAAAAAATAACGCGCTTGCGCATTGGCATAAGCCTTTAGGCTCAAGGTTCCCGGTACCTGTTCAAAATCTCTGATTTTGGTAACAGGTGGGGTTCTTATATATGAACCGTCTTTTTTTGTCCTCGACACCCCAAGACGGATGGGAAATCATCAAACGGCGGCTTGCTGACCGCTCCACGGGAATTTCACCCCTCCGAGGTTCTCTCCGAGCCGCCCCCATTGCGTGATCCGAAAAAAGTTTCGGGCTGTGGCTGAGCGGGAGTATCATTATCCCCATTGCCTGTTATCGCCCTACCGGGGGCAACCCGGTAATTATAAGAACCCGACCCGTTACCCAAATCAAAGATTTGGAACGGGCGCCCCGGAACCTTGTTGCTTGCGCAATATGCCGGAGGTTTCTCGCTCGGTAGTGTGAGATAATGGACAACAGGCAAAGTAAAAGTGTCTCTGTTTCCTGTGTTCTCACAACAACGTCATGGCGCGGCCTTAAAGTGGCTGCCGCTTTTCGCAGCGGCAATGGGAATGTGCTTGATGAATGGGTATTTAGTTGTGCCGCCCATTCACCGTAAAAACGGAGAACAGGCGAGGGGTAAAAAATTACCCTCTCACCTGTTTCCCCACTTAGGAGCCAAATTTGCTACTTACTTTTGAAATATTTCATCTTTTCCCGGATATCTGCTTTCGCGCGATCAATCGCAAGTTTAACGGGAGTTATCGTACAACCATCAATCTTTGCGATTTGCTCGTAAGTAAGATCATACTCATGGTACAGAATGAACCGCCGCCGCTGAATTTCCGGCAAACTCTCTATTGCCAAGCGTAGTTGCTCACTTTGCAGACTGCCAAAAGCTGTTTCATCCACGCTCTTTTGTGGATAAAGCGCCCTTTTATGAAGTGTTTCGTCCGTCAATTCCGAGTATTCTCTATACCGCTCGTTCCAATGGCGCAGGCTACACTCAATCTTGACGAAGTTCTGAAACTCCAAATAGACAGCATGGGACACTTCCGTTTCGCGGTGAACAGCTTGTCCATCTAAAAAGGAAACATAGTAGTGCGTGATGCCCTCGATGTTCTCCGTTCGTAGGGTATAGATAGTAGAGTTATCGAACATTTACTTTTCCTCCGTTTTCGTTTTTTCGGGGGCGAAAAACGAAAACGGAGGTGGGCTTCTGGCGCGTGGTATAACAGATAAACAAAAAGCGCCTATTGGGGCACAACCCCTCAAGGCGCTTGAATTGCATATTTGAGTGAAATATATTGCACTACAAAAAACGCGGATGTTTCTTTTGATATGGCCGTATTTTTTAAGTTTAAGCCATGCTAAACCGCTTTCTAGCGTTAATAGTTCGTAGGTTAGATATTCACCTTAGTTGTCAAGAACAGCATATTAACCTCTCTTTCTCGGCATATGCAATACGTTGATGAATTATATTGCATACTGATATGACGCAAAGCCTCATTATGTAAATCCTGTTCATCCGTTACACTTGAAGAGGGTGATATAGAGTGCATTATGATATGAAACGTGTGGGCAAAGTCATTCAAACGGCTCGCATATCAAAAGGTTTGACACAGACGGCTCTTGCTGATAGGGTAGAGTCATCATTGCGCACTATAATTGCAATAGAAAATGGGCAGCGGAATCCGACATTTGAAACAATATTCAAAATTATCCACGTTCTCAGTATCCCCGCCGACCTCATTTTTCGGCCTGACGCAACTTCTGCAACGCCGGAGCAGGAGCAGTTTATTCGTGAATTTCTGGATGCTGAAGAAAGTGGACAAGATTTGTCGATTGCAGCATCACGCGCGATCTGGCGTGAGTTGCGAAATAATAGCAGCAAAAAATAGAACCCGGTATATTACTAACATGCCTAAAAACAATCACGAGCCGATAATTGTGGAAGTTCCCACGAATTATCGGCTCTGCGTCTTAGCGTCCGGCTCTTTGATAACGGATATATTAAATTGATGGACATTAATCAAGGTTTCCAGTTTGCATTTGGGGCAGTACAGAGGGAAATTCATTAGTGTTGTATCTTGCCGCAATTTAATCCGGGTTTTGTGGTTGCAAACCGGACACAAAAGCCATTCTTCTCTGATAATTATGTTACGTCACCCATCTCTTAGTACAAAGCAATGGGAACCCCTCAAATTGAAAATTGCGCGTTATATTAGAATATGCGTATTCGTTACTTCCTAACAAACGCTCTGCGTACTGTTTTCACGATGTCTTCTGCTGTCAGATTGAACCGCTTCATTAAATACGGAACATCACCCACTTCACCATAACTGTCCCTCACGCCGACCCGTTCAAGCGGAGTTGGAATATGTTCTGAAAGATACTCCGCCACCGCGCTGCCTAGTGCGCCTGTGACACTGTGGTTTTCCGCCGTAACAATCGCGCCGGTTTTTAGGGCGCTGTCATGTACCATGTCAACATCAAGCGGCTTGACGGTGAAAAAGTCAACCACGCGCACCGACATGCCCTCTTTTTCCAGTATTTCCGCAGCGGTGAGCGCTTCATGCACCATGATTCCGCACGCGAAGATGGAAGCATCTTTGCCTTCACGTAAGATGTTTGCCTTCCCGATTTTGAATTGCGCCGAGTAATCGTAAACACGCATAACCTGCTTACGGCAGCTACGCATATAAACTACAACATCTGCCTGCACGATTTGCGGCAGTAGCGCACGAGTGGCTACAGTATCGGTAGGTTCTATCACAATGGCATCTGGAATCGAGCGCATGAGAGCCATATCCTCAAGAGGCATATGCGTACCGCCATTCGCGGAAGCCGTCACGCCCGCATCGCCGCCAATGATCTTGACCGGCGCTTTAGCGTATCCACAGGAAAGGAAAGCTTGGTCAAACACACGCCGGGTGGCAAATATACCAAAAGCGTGAAAGAATGGAACATAGCCCATGATTGAAAGTCCCGATGCCATACTCAGCGCGTTTGCTTCCTGTATGCCGCAGGCAATCGAGCGATCAGCGAACCTCGCCGCAAACCTGTTGGTGCCCATTGAGTTTGCTACATCAACTTCAATCGCCAATATACGCTCGTCTTTTTCTGCCAGTTCCATCAGTTTGTCGCAATATGCATCCCGCATGGCAACATCGTCTAATACTCGCTTGTCAAGAATTTTTGAAAGTCCGCTCATGCCGCTCCACCTCCCGGTAAAAGTCCCGCAGCCAACCTGCGCTCAATTTCGTCAACGGCACGGTTTGCGTCCTCGGCGCTGACAGGCATATGATGGTTAAGTTCTTTTTCCTCCGCAAATATGCAGCCGCAACCCTTGATCGTTTGAAGAATAACCACAATCGGTTTGCTGTTTCCTTTGCTGTCGCGAATTTTCTCCAGCAAGGTAGCTATCACTTCCACATCCTGACCATTTACTTTATGTACTTCGCAGCCAAAACTCTTGAACTTACCGGCAAGGTCGATTTCCTTGCTGATGGTTGGGCCGTCAAGTTGCTTACCGTTATCATCAACCAGTATGACTAGCCGGTCAAGTTTGCGGTTAACCGAAAATTGGACTGCCTCCCATACTTGGCCTTCTTGCAACTCGCCATCGCCGACAATCGCATATGTAAGATTACTTTTGTTTTTCAGTGCAACACCTTGCGCCAAACCACACGCGATTGAAATACCCTGTCCCAGTGACCCTGTTGTTGCGTCAATGCCCGGCGTTTGGTTGCGGTCACAGTGGCTTGGCAAGCGGGTTCCGCCTTGATTTAGCGTATCCAGCCAATCCATCGGGAAGAAGCCTGACAGCGCAAGCGCCGCATACAGGGCAGGGCCACAATGACCCTTTGACAGAACAAGAAAGTCGCGATCTTCCCAGCTTGGATCTTCTGCTTTATACCGCAGCACCCGTCCATACAGAACGGCTAGGATATCAGCGATTGACACGCTTCCACCAATATGGCCCGCTCCGAACTTTTCCATAGCGCGTATGGTATGGATTCGTATATCTGCGGCCAAACGGCGGACGCTGTTAAATTCAGGCTTCATAACAATACTCCCTCCGTATCTACAATTTTGCATTGCGGTAGCTAAGGCCAATGGTAGAAGTATACCATTGGCCTTAAACGATTTGCTTTGCCGCAAGTTGTTTTGCGTGAACTTAAAATACAGCTCTAATCTTTACCAAGGATCAAGCGTGGCGTAAATGTCTCGCCAATTACTACGATCAATGACGAATGTGCCTGTGTGCACGATGTTGTCCGAAGGTAGGCCGGGGTCTTCACCTCTGAGCATTTGCGCGATGATATCAAGCGTTCTGACACCCATTTCATCCCATGCTTGGTCGATCAAGACAAAGTCTGCTTCATCTCCGTGGAAGAATGCGAACATCGGATAAACCGCGTCTATCGCGACTGAAACGCCACCGGCACTCCTCCACTGCATGTACTCGGCCAAAGCTGCGGGGCTGGCGTAGTGGGTTAGGCCGTGGGTGAAGAAGAATCCATCAAGATCAGGATTAGCAGCTACGAATTGGTTTGCTCTGTCTACCGCAATAGCTGTGTTTGTGTCACAGTCTATAATCGCTCTCACAGTAATGCCAGCAGGCTCTGTTACTTCTACAAAACCGTCTACACGTTCTTGTATGTTAACCATGCCCGGTGTGGCGATCATAATCGCGACCTCGTCACCTTCGGAAAGAAATCTGAGCATTTGCTGGCCAGCGATCCGCCCCAGTTCCACATTGTCGGTGCCAACATAGAACTGTCGTGCGCTATTCTCAGCGTCGCTGTCAAAGGTAGCGACAATAATGCCTGCTTCACGCGCGCGTCTAAAGACGTCTTCAACCATAGATGCATCATCCACCGCAACAGCAATAGCGTCAACGCCGCGCTCAATCAAGGTTTCAATCATGTTGACCTGCTCAACTGAATTTGAGGTCACAGGCCCTGTCCATTCAACATTGATGCCAATTTGGGGGCCTCTTTCCAACACTGAGTCCCTCAAGCCATTGTAGACAACATTGTCCAGCGACTTGGGCATAAAAACGACTGTAAACTCTCTGTCATCGGCCGCTGCTGGGGGCGCGTCACCAGCTGCCGCAGGGGCATCACCGGCTGGCTGCGCTGGCGGCTGCACGGCGGGTTGTGGCGATGCACAAGCTGCCATTGAAAGTACGAGCACTAACACCAACAAAATCAGTAAGTATTTTTTCATTACAGTTCCTCCTTTTTAGGTAAGCTTTCATCTACTGTCAAATCGGCAAATGACCGATAAGAACACTTGATTGGCTTGCTGGGTGCTTTTTGTGCCTTGATATTATTTATTTCGATTGTTTCGATGCCCTAAATCTATCCATCATGATTGCAAGGATAATTACAACGCCAATGATCGCTTCCCGCCAGTTGGGTGATATGGCAAGCAAGGTGATTGCGTTGTTGAGTATACCCATGATAGCAGCACCCATGATTGGCCCAGCAATATTTCCAACGCCACCTTTAAGGCTGGCCCCTCCAATGATAGCCGCAGCTATTGCGTCTAGCTCCAATCCTCTCCCTGCCGCTGGCTGTGCTGTTCCTAACCTAGCCGCCGTCAGTATCCCTGCAAATCCAGCTATAACCGCGCAAAGAATATATGCCGTCATCTTAACCTTGTTTGTATCAATACCGGATACCCGTGCCGCCTCTTCATTGCCGCCGATTGCGTAAATTTGCCTGCCGATTACCAGCTTTCTAAGAAAGAAGGTAAAGATTATTCCGATTCCCAACATGATAAGTATTGGGTTGGGTATCCCCCATGTGAATCCTTGCCCCATTGCAACGTAAGAAGCAGGCATACCGAAAATGGGTACAGCCTCTGTGATACCCAATGAAACCCCTCTTGCAGCGCCCATCATCCCAAGCGTAGCGATAAAAGGCGGAAAATCCATTTTTGTAACGAGCACACCGTTAATTGAGCCGCATACCGCCGCGATCAGTAGCCCAAACATGACGCCGGGAATAACGCCCCATTGCCATTGTGTCATGGCAATAGCTGCACATACACCGGCAAAGCCGTAAACCGCACCAACGGAAAGGTCTATCCCGCCAGTTATAATTACCAAAGAGATGCCTATTGCAACAATTGCGGTAAAAGAAATCTGACGAAAAACAGACAGCAGGTTGGTTCTCGTCAAAAAGATGTCCCCTGCGACAATAGTCATAATCACAATAAGGATCAGCAAGATTAAAAACACCCCGAAGGTCGGTGATTTAGTAATCCTTTTTATTGTATGGAATTTTTGCTTGGACGTTTTTATTGATTGCTTTTCCATTTTTGCTCGTTCCCCTCACTTTGCTAAAGGATAAAATGTATGATGGCTCCGCTGCCTATTTTGGACATTCCCGATAGCAGGCTAGCCATTGGCAAGAATCAGGCTCATAATAGATTCCTCCGAAGCTTCTTCTCTGCTTAATTCTCCGCATACAGCACCATTGTGCATTACCAATATGCGATCACTCATACTAAGCACTTCAGGCAGCTCGGATGAAATCATAATAATGCCAAGTCCTTGAGATACCAATTGTTCAATAAGCATATAGATTTCACGCTTAGCGCCTATGTCAATGCCTCGTGTGGGTTCATCCAAAATTAACACTTTGGGGTTAGTCGCCAACCATTTTGAGAGTACAACCTTTTGCTGATTACCGCCACTTAAATTGCATACTTTCTGCCATAAGCTGGGGGTCTTGGTTTTCATCTTCTCCACGTATTCTTGTGCTAAGTTCCACTCTTTTTTATCATTTATTATATAGTTGGTGCTAACGGCATTCAGACTTGCCATTGTGGTGTTTTCTCTCACATCCATATCCAGCACCAAACCAGATAGTTTGCGATCTTCAGTTACCAGTCCTATACCAGCTTTAATTGCGTGTTTGGGGCTGTTTGGCTTATACTCTTTATTGTCTATTACAACACTGCCGCCCTCTTTTCGGGAAACACCAAAAATCGCTTCAGCGACTTCACTTCGACCTGCACCAATGAGTCCATAAAACCCCAAAACCTCACCTTTACGAAGTTCGAAATCTATGTTTTTAATATATCCTTTTTGGGCGCAAAGATTTTTGCAAGAAAGTATCACATCCCCTAAGTCTACTTGCCGCTTAGGATAAAGATCACCAAGGTCACGTCCGATAATAGAACGAATCAGCCGCTGCTCTGTACAATCTTCCCTGTCGAGTGTTTCAATGTGCTCACCATCGCGTATTACCATCACCCGATCGCCGAGTTTCAGCACCTCGTTAAGTTTGTGGGATATATACATCACCGAAACCCCATCATCACGCAAACCCTCAATAATCTCCATCAGGATACCGGTTTCAATATCAGTTAGTGACGAGGTGGGTTCATCCATTATAATCAGCCGAGAATTGAATGCAATTGCCTTAGCAATTTCCACCATTTGCCTTTGAGCGATGGACAAATCACTAACCAATGTTCGGCTGTCAACATTCACCTTCATACGATCAATAATTTCTTGCGCCCGCGCTTGCATACCTTTGTGGTCATATAGGAAGCCTTTTTTCAATTCCCGTCCAGCAAAAATGTTCTCATAGACACTGAGATTTGGCATTTGGCTTAGTTCTTGATATATTATACTAATGCCTTTTTTAATGGCGTCAGTAGGAGAATAGATTTGCGCTCCCTCTCCGTCCAGAAAGAACTCTCCGGCATCCATTTTATGTACGCCGCTCAATATTTTCATCAATGTTGATTTGCCTGCGCCATTTTCGCCGACAACCGCTAACACTTCACCTTTATTTACATGGAAAGACACATTGTTCAGTGCGATGACTCCCGGAAAGTGTTTAGATACACCTTCCATCCGCAATAACTCTTGCATCGCCTCTACCTCCAAACATTACGGTTATTTGCCGAACCTGTTGCAACCCAATTCTTCGCTGATCTGTTTACCGCATTCCATCATCTTGGGAAGGAATGCTTCTATCCTTGATTGGGTCATTTGGGTTTTTGGCCCGGACACCCCAATGCTGTGATTCACTTGACCATTATAGTTAAAGATAGGAACTGCTACACAACGAACTCCTAGTGTACATTCTTCATCGTCAAACGCGTAGCCCATCTTGCGTATAAGGTCGAGTTCAGCATAAAGCTTCGCCATGCCTGTGATGGTTTTTTCTGTATACTTTTTCATTCCATGTTCCGCAAGAACTCTTTCAATATAGGCATGTGGTTTGTACGCCAACACACATTTACCAACCGAAGAAGAATGCCAAGACTCTATCATCCCCACTTGAGCGGGAAGATCGTATTCTCGCTTGCTACGCACTTGGTCGATAACATACGACTTACCATTGTTCGCAGCCGCTAGATGTACGCTTTCACCAATAGCTTCGGTGATTTTATACAGATAAGGACGCGCGATAGAGGCCACATCAATGTGTCTGCGAACTCCATCTCCCAAATGAAGAATACGGAACCCCAAACGATATTGTTTGTTTGCCGGATCACACCGAACCATGTCGTACTTTTTTAGTGTTGCCACAAGACGAGATACGGTGCTTTTGTCAACCCCTATCTCATCTGCAAGCTCTGTGATTGTTGCACTTCCTTTGCGCTCTAGGATTGTTAGGATTTCCATCCCCTTGGCTAAAGCTTTAATCATATTACGACCTCCTCCACACTCAGAGAGTGTTTTGTAAGTTATTGTATATGATTTAAGCGCTTTTAAGCAAGTTTGCCATTTCCGCCCCCACTTTGGATGATTTCTCCAAGACCTGAACAAAATCTTCGCTATTTGCGATAGCTTTAAGTATTTCCGCATCAGACCTTCGTAAAATCTCTATCATGTCTACACGAGCAATTTTTGATATTTTGCCAAGTGTTGCCCGGCTGGCAGCTTGACTCTCTGCCCGCTGGGGAGGGTATCCCTGTCCGGCAGGGTCAAGGAAAAGCTTCTCGAAAACATATTTTAGATTGATATCCCCAGCCCAACCGTAACCCTTATTTAACGGCAACGAAATGCAGTTTCCACCATTTATTTGGGAAAACAGCCAAGCATCAAGCGGGTCGCTAATTAGTCCGCAAGACACTCCGGGGAACTGCAACACAGCATTCAAAAAACCTTGACCCGTTCCGCAACCGGCAACCACAAAATCGCAGGCATCGGCATTCAGTAACATCGCACTCATATAGCTTGTGTGAATATAAGTAAGTTGGGGCTGTTCGTCCGGATTTTTCATGCCAACATTCAATATCTGCGCGTCCATTGCATGTTCCACAGCCCGTACGATATCTCCGTTTTTTGGACAAGCACTAACTTCGTTGATTATTGCGATTTTCATTTAACTATCCCTCCGATATGGCTCCGGTGCGCCCGGACTGGGCGCACCGATTTTCAGTTTTATACTTGTTCTTCCGCAGCACCCATTTCGTACTTTTTGCGCAGTTCTTCCATATAGGTTGGAACCGGCACGTCCCACCATCCGAATGCCTCGCCGCCGGATTCTGGATACTCTCGGTAAACATCAACCTCAATGAAAGCCGGAGCGTTTTGTTCAAAGGCAGTTTTGAGCGCCCCCTCTACTTCGCTCTCTTGGGAAATCTTCTGAGAGTAAATTCCGAAGTTCTTTGCGATCTCTGCAAAGTCAGGGGTATACAGCTCACCGTCTTTTATCCAGTCGTTTCCAAATGTTGCATCTTTACCATAAACAGCGTGTTGCAAGTCATTGATGGCCAACCAGCCTGAGTTGTTAACCAATAAGACCACAATAGGAATATTGAGCTGAGCAATGGTGGAAAGCTCTTGCATGACCATCATGAAATCGCCGTCACCCATGAACGCAACTACTGGCGCATCGGGCTTGGCAAGTTTCGCGCCAATGGCCGCCGGAAAAGCCCAGCCCATTGTGGAGAACCCGCCAGTTGTGAGGTGAGTTTGCGTGGTCTTGAAGCAGTATTCTTGGAAAAGCTGCGCTTGGGTGTTGCCTGAAGATGTAGCAATGATGGTATCGTCAGACAGACATTGACCCATCTTGCCAATCAGTTGAGATATGGTGATTTTGTCGAACTTCTTGGCGCGCGCTGCATCGAGTCTCGCACTCCAATCCTCTTTCAACTTGAGAATTTCTTTTGTGTAACCGCTTTGCATATAGTCATTCTTGGATGAGACCTTCTTTTGGTAGGTGTCAACAAGTTGGTCTATGACTATGCTCAAATCTCCGAGGATACCTACATCGGTGCCATAAGTTTTTCCTATTTCGCCTGCCTCAATGTCTACATGGATGAGCTTGGTTTGGGGGAAGTTAAAGGCGATACCCTTGCGATAAGAACAGGTTGTCTCATCAGCAAAGCGAGTGCCTAGTGCAAGCACTACGTCTGCATTTCTGGTCAGCTCAATGCCTACAGGGGTACCCTTAGAACCGGTGTGGAAGCCATAAAGAGGATGATCTTCGGGGAATGCGCTTTTGCCTGCCATTGTTGTGACAACCGCCGCCCCCCACAGTTCAGCTAATTCCACCAGCTTTTTGTGGCAACCGCTGCGAAGCATGGCACCACCCGCCAATATCACAGGCCGTTTGGCGTTTTTCATAACCTCCACTGCGGCATCAATCATCGCCTGATCGCCCGCGGGGCCAGCACCAGCTTTGTGCATAATTGGTTCTGCCAGTTCCACATCAATAGAATCTGCCTGCACATCCATCGGGACTGAAAGCATAACCGGCCCTTTGCGTCCTGTCATCATCTGATTAAACGCCCGCTGCATCATTCTAGGTACTTGATTGACAGATTCGGCCCGCCAGCTTCTTTTGGTCAACGGCTCCAGTGAGCGTATGAAGTTGGAGTCTTGATACCGCTCGATCTCTTGCAATACCCCGACACCTTTCATGTGAACGTGGGTATCTCCCGACACTTGGAAGATAGCGGTGGAATCAACATAAGCGGTTCCCAACCCGATAGCAGTATTCAATGCACCCGGCCCGATTGAAGTAAAGACGGCCAGCGGCTCCCCTTTGATGCGAAAATATCCATCGGCGATATGTAGGGCGGTCTGCTCGTGCTTGACTTGCAGATACTTGATTTTACCTGCCGCATCCGCTTCCCTAACAGCATCAAAGAAACCAAGAATGCCGTGTCCCGGTATCCCCAATATATAAGGAACTTTTTCTTTCTCTAAATATTTTAAGATAATCTGTCCGCCGGTCAATCTCATTACGGAGACCTCGTTTCGTTTAGTATTATAATTTACGTTGAGTTTTGCTGAAAGCAGCTACGGTGTTATTTCATGTAACGCTCGTCAGTTACTTCATTCACCTTAACTGGTACACCTTCCTTTGCCGAGCAGATGGCTGCCATTGTCGCCTTTATGGCCCATGTACCGTCAACCCCGGTGTATGGTGGTTTTACGCCATTTACCAGCGAGTCTACAAACGCATGATTCTGGTTAGTGTGGGCTTTGGCATAGTAGGAAACTTCGGATACCCAAATATCGTCCGGGCCATCGTTGAAGCGGAATGTTTCGCTTGTCCCATCGTGGCGATGTAGCACCATGTGTACCGATTCGCCATCATGTTGCAGACCGCCTCCGCCCTCGCCCAAAAACTCAATCATACCTTTGTCGCCGCTCACGATAACGGAAAACCCGGTCATTGGGTCGTATTTGCCATTGAGAACTTCGGCACGCATCCACACACCAGAACAAGCGGGGTCTTCATATGTCCATGTTATGATAGGAATATCTCCGGCTTCGTTGACGCCGTACAAATCCATTTTCGTGTCGATTTTTTGATCTTTCATCCAAGAGAGATCGGTCTTCAAAGCATGTATCTCATTTATCTTTGAATCGTTCATAAGGTACTCGGCGGCAGCAAAGAAGTGTACGCAATGGTCAAACATCCAAGGGAACCCTTCGCCTCCAGCCTTTTTGGAATCCTCGCGCCAGCCGTGACTTGCGCTGCTCTCGCGGTCATCCATTACATCTTCGCGCTCCACCCATTCGCCAAAACGTTGACGTATTTGTTGAGGTTTGCCGATCTCTCCGGCATCAATAAGCTCACGCGCCTTTATAATGGAGGACATAAATATGTAGGATTCACCTATCATCAAGGTAACACCCTGCTTGTCAGCCTCATTGCAAACAGCTTCGCACTCCTCTAAATTCATACAAAACGGCTTTTCGCACATGATGTGCTTGCCTGCTCTAGCCGCAGCTATGGCCATATCTTTGTGCAAAAAAGTAGGTGTTATAATAGCAACCGCATCAATTGCAGGGTCTTTCAACAAATCCTCGTATGAAGTATAGTATTTGGGGATGTTATACTTTTTGGCGGCAGCTTGGAGTGGCTTTTCATTACGGGCGGCGACCGCAACCACTTCGGCCTTTGGGTGAGATTGAAATCCTTTGATATGTGCATCAGAGACCAGACCTAACCCGATAATACCAACCTTTACGTTGTCCAGTTTTTTCATTGCTATTTCCTCCCTCAATTTTCTACGCTTGTTCTTTTCTTCAAGCGCTTACTTTTCACTCGTTAATTAAAAGATACAATTTTGAACAGATACAGTCAATTGTTTTTGTATGAACGCGTTGCGCATAGTGCAACCGGCCTTAAATTTGTAGTGTGCTAAATACAGCTTTCACATTCATTCTTCGCTTACCTCGTATTCATCGAGGAATATTTCACGCCCTTTTGTCGATGAATCAATGGCGGCCAACGCAAACTTCAAAGCTTCCCGGACGCGTTCACCTACGTTCACCTGAAAGCACAGGTTCTCGGTCATTTTTGATTGCCTCTACGAAATCCCTCGTGGACGCTTCAAATGAATCTGCCCAATCGTGCTTCATGTCCCAGAACTGGTGAACCTTGCGATCTCGATACATAACCACCTCAGCTTTTTGTACATGCTCATGTTACCAAGCGTTTGACTTTACAAAGGGCTTGATGTTATTATCTGTTAATTGAAAGCATACAATTTTAGATCAATACGGTCAATCGATTTTGTGTGAATGCGTTGCGCATGGTGCAATCGACTTTTAATTTGATATTTACAACACTCTGTTGATTATGTAACAGGAACCGCCTATCACTAGGCAGCTCCTGCGGCGTTTATCCGAAATACCGCAACGGGTCTACCCGCACTCCATTATGATGGATTTCCCAATGCAAATGCGGCCCTGTGCTTCTGCCCGTGGAGCCAACAAAGCCAATCACCTCACCTTTCACGACCTCCTGACCGTTCCTGACGGAAATTCTGGAGCAATGAGCATAGAGCGTGACATAACCACCTTCATGCTGTATCTGGATATGGAAGCCGAAGCCACCACCCCATGAGTCCGTGCCGTTGGCAACGATTACGATACCGTCAGCCGCCGCGAGGATGGGTGTGCCAGCCGGTGCTGCAATGTCAATCCCGTGGTGAAATTCAGGCTCACCATTAAACGGGTTAGGACGATTCCCAAAGCCGGAATTAACAGGCCAACTTCCGGCCAGCGGCCATGAGAAAATTCCATTAGGGTTGCGGTTTGGATCACCGGTCAGAATTTCACCGGTTCCCGGAACAAAGCCACCTAATAACATCGCCCATAGTTCGTAATGTTCCGGGCTTAGTAGTTCATGTAAAAGGGCAATTTGTTCCCCGCTGAAACCATACTGCACTGCCATTTCATCGGCGCTTCTGTGCGTGAGGATGATGTGCAGCGTGATGATCGTCACCGTTTCGGTCGTTTCCTCACCATCATCGCCTATAACCGTGTGTTCCTCAGTATGGTAGGTGGTGTGATGGGACAAGATCGCCATGTCGTTCAAGACGCCCCGCAATATATTCACCCTGTCATCATCCAGTGTGACAACATCGGTGGGATTATTCGGGTCGGTGTTGACTTTGACGGCATATACCGCCAGCACCTCCGGCCAGTTTATCGACATAGGCGCTACGTCTAAAATGTCATGCGGGTTACTGCGCTGGATTTCATCAATCCGGTCATAAAACTCCATCGTCAATTCCGATACAACGTCTGGCATGGTGCGCCCTGTGCCGGTATCCTCGCCGGAGAAGAAAATGCCGAATACCGAACCGACAAACAGGCCGATCAAGCAGATAATCAGGACAATTACCACCGCAATCCAGCCACCGGCAGCAATCAACGCAACCAGCCCTTTAATGGCGGCGATTGCAGCCTTAACCGTTGCGATGGTTGCCTTTACCGCGATTTTAGCCGCTATAATAGCAGTTTTCGCGGCAGCTTTGGAAGCGAGGGCCGCCGCTTTTGCTGCCTTTGCCGACGCCACTGCGGATTTCTGTGCAACTTTCGCTGTCGTCTTCGCCGTTTTCACAGCGGCCTTCGCTGATTTTTCCGCAGTCTTAACGGATTTTCTCGCCGTCTTGATCGTGCCTTTGCGGGTAGTCTTAATCGCCTTTTTAGTGGACTTAACAGCTTTATCACCTGATTTAGCTGTGTCCCCGGTGCGTTTTGTAGCTGTGACACCTTTGTTCATATAGCCGGGGCGCTTACCAGTTGACAGTTGAGAGTTGACAGTGGACAGTTTAGGCGATTTTCCATAACTGTTTGCTGTAATTTTTACAGTTTTATCGTCTGCGCGTGTTGATGTTACGCCTTTGTTCAAAGAACCGGAACTGTCAACTGTCACTTGTCCACTGTCAACTACCTTCGTCCGCTGCTTGACCACTCGCATTGTCCGCCGCCCAGCCTGCCGGGTTTCCTTTAGGGTCTGCTTCGCGTCTTTGACCGCCGTTTTCGCTTCACTGGCCGTTTTTTTGGCTTGTTCAGCGGTGTTTTTCCATTTGTCAGCGTAATCCCGCGTTTTAACCGCCGACTGCCTAGCTTGCTCAGCGGCGTCTTGCCGCGCTTTCGGCATTTGACGCTTGACTTCATCAAAATGACCTTTCGCGCGTTCAATGTTGTCACTCGCTTTGCGCACGGGGTTGGGACAGTGTGCTGCTTCCCGAACTGCGCCCTGTGCCGTGCGCTGCACATTGTCGGTAGCGTAGTCAGTGGGTGAAGCGTGAGACGGTTCCCGTGTTTCCTCCGCTTGTTTTTTTGTGCGGATATATGCGTCTTTCATCCGCTTGGAGAGATTGGCAGGCCGATCAAGCGCCTTTATGCCCTCAACCTTTTTTCGCGTTTTTATAGTTCGAATGGTTTTCACCTCCACCCTAAGTGAGCATAGATTTTGTACCCAGCCTGTGATACAATGAAGCAAGCACCCCGAAAGGAACTCATAAATGAAACTGCTTTTTCTTTGCAGTCAAAACAAAAGGCGTAGCCTAACGGCTGAAAAAATATTTGACGGCATTAATGGACATATAGCGCGGTCGGCGGGAACAGAAAATAATGCCCGGATAAAAGTTACTCCGGGCATCCTCGGTTGGGCTGATATTATTTATTGCATGGAAAAAAAGCATGTGCGTCGTATCCGGGATAAATACAGTGACATTCTTATCGGGAAAGATGTTATATGCCTAAACATCCCGGATGATTATACTTACATGGACGATATGCTTATCAGCATATTGCACTCATCCGTCGAGCTTACATAAGCACATCAACTTTCCCCCGGCTTTGTCGTCATCAAGCGGTACAGAGCCGTATTGGGGTTCATGCGGTTTACAAATGGAACGATAGCGTTGCCGATCCGAATAAGACCGCAACCGGCATCGGCGTTGGTGACATGCCCAAGCTGTTCCTCCGAAATATTGAGCAGCTTGGCAAGCTCGGCGCGGTCACTGGCGGCTTGGTTGTTCATAACAATAAATTCGCTGTTAGAGAGCATAGTCCGCGCCGTAACAGAATCCAAAAGATACTCAACATTCTGCGTAATCCCGGTTGGGTATGCATTGCGCTTGCGGAATTGCCGCCAAGCTGAATTGAAAAAATTGCTTGAGTATTCATTCTGGAAAACAACGTGCAGTTCATCTATGAATATGTGCGTCCGTTTGCCGTTTTTCCAGTTCTTAGACACACGGTTTATCATCGCGTCGATGATGACAAGCATAGCCACCGGTTTTAGCTGTGGGCCGAGGTCGCGTATATCATAGACGACCAAGCGGTTTTGGGTATCGACGTTTGTGGGATGGGCAAAGATGTTTAAGCTCCCGTTTGTAAACAGTTCAAGGGATTTCGCCAGCCCTTCGGCTTCACTGTCACGGTGTTTACGCAACTCATCCTGCAATACGCACAGCGTTGGCAGAGGCCCGCCCTGTTTATGGTTATCGTAAACATACCTTACCCGGTTGTCGATGATGCCTTTCTCTATAACCGACAATCGGCGTCCGGGGTCAGCCTGCTCAAACAGTGACAGGATAAACTCGGACTTGTCTACAATCGGGTCTTTGCTGTCACCGTAGCCATCCACCATATCCATAGCGTTCATACGGATTTTCCCACCCGCCGCTATCGGGATATTTTGACCGCCGATTGCCTCGACTAAAGCCCCATATTCGCCTTCGGGATCGCAGCACAGGACGTCATCATCGGTAGAGATAGCCACAAAGCTCATCTCTCCCTTGGCTCCCATAGATTTGCCCGAACCGGGTACGCCGAGCCTAAAAGAGTTAGGG
>Ga0123352_10004718_pt1 | contig 20182 bp, 13 predicted proteins | sample TergutLab28metaG_FD_89700 | JGI IMG/M metagenome (GOLD analysis project Ga0123352, IMG submission 89700) | Labiotermes labralis P1 segment gut microbial communities from Petit-Saut dam, French Guiana - Lab288 P1 | ecosystem: Host-associated > Arthropoda: Insects > Digestive system > Gut ...
AAACTTCTCTGGCCGATATCTCCGTAACCATTGAACTTTGGATATAGGTGTTTTGGGTTATATCGGTATAGTTTGACCTAAGGAACACTCTCCCGAAGTTAGGTCCTTTCCTCCTGGGACACCAAACGCTAAATACAACATAATTATTAGAAATTAAAAAAAAATGAACAATCATAACCTTCAGTACAAATCCGACACATCAAATATAATCACAACCAAATACATGCATTATAATACTGAACCCCAAGATTGTTCAAAATTATTTGTTCTCATTTCTGTCACACGAATGCAACAGAGGCCGGTGAAACAGAAGAAAAAAGTTTGGGCACTCTTAAAACATTTAGTATTCAGGAAAGACTCCCTAATGAAATTACTTAGTTTTGATTACGAGGGCTCACAGGGCTATACTTCAAGGCGCTTTTCCAGCAGCACAGATTATAGTGCCAAATGTGAGATGCTTAAGGACTGATGAATCTACGGGCTTAAGGAAGAACCTACCAGGGCATTTCACTGGAAGAAGTAAAACCACGGAATGCACAGACCGTAGCTTAGAGCAGACCTCTAAGCCAAGAATCGAAATGAGGAACTCACGAAAAAGACCGCGACTCTGCTACCACCGTGCGGGGTTTAATTTGCTACATGACACTGAAATACAATTAACTAAAACTTTTCGGCCCCTTCATTAAACAAATAAGATAATTATAAAACTAATACCAACTGCAATACATGTAACTGCAACGTGTGAACCGCGACTCAAGCCAAGCTGTAAGAGCCGTTGGAAGTATACAATATTAGTCACATAAAATAAGGACACCATATTACAGCCCACAGGCCTATGTTTCGCAAAATTAGGAAGAAAGCCACTGTTCCTCCGCCCCCCCCCCCCTCTCACTAGCGTAAGTTTATTCCACTGCCCGTTCTTCCCTGGTTCACCGCTCTTACCTTTTTCATCAACTTTATCGTGACGTCACGGATACAAGAATTTCACCGCACTATTTTTTCCGTGAGACTACGGGGCACGTTCTTTTACCTTTCTTTTAATTACAACGGTACTCAGCCGTGCAGAACTGCATTCATTCGTCGTCAATACAAACCGCACACTGAAGAGTCGTATATGAAGCAATGGACACGTGACTTAATATGCAAAACGCTTATTTTAGGCGCGTTCGCAGTCTGTCAGTCAGCAGCTGCTACACATATAGGGCTGCACGGTAGGATGCTAGGGAAAGAATTAAGTGATTAGGGAGAAAGTCGCAGTTTTTAGTAATATCCCAGCATTCGCCTGGAGGCGCTGATGAAAACCAAGACAGCCGTCAGAAATGGTACCAGTCTCCAGACCGAGAGGTGAACCTGGGCCCTTCCAAACAAAAAGCAGCACTTCACTATTACTTGACCATGATGTTTTCGTTCATTACCTGCTGTACTTTTAACATCTGCTGGATTATTTTCAAGACTCAAAATTGAGATATTGTGTCAGTCCACGTGTTATATTCAGAACTAATCGACACATTATGATGTACATTTGTGCACTAAGAACAGTCAGATGATTTTTAATCTTGGTCTGTAGTGATACACTATACCCCAGACTTTATACCTGAATTAAACTTGACTATACTTACTTAGACCATGGAACTGAGTCCTTCTTGAGAAGTTAACCGGTTCACAGCTAGTCAAAAAGTTCCCCGCATTTTATGGGACCTGAAGGTTCATTACCGCGTTTACAAGTGCCTGCCACCTGTCCCTATCCTCAGCCAGATCAGCCCAGTCCATGCCCTCACATCCCACTTCCTGAAGATCCATCTTAATATTATCCTCCCATCTGGGTCTTGCAAGTTGTCCCTTTCCTTCAGGTTTCCCCACCAGAACCCTGTATACACCTCCCCTCTCCCCCATACGTGCTGCATGCCCCGCCCATCTCATAGTTCTTGATTTGATCAACTGAACATCATTAAGCTCCTCTCTATGTAGTTTTCTCCAGTCCCCTGTTATCTCATCCCTCTTAGGCCCAAATATTCTCCTCAGCATCCAATTCTCAAACACCCTCAGCCTATGTTCCTCCCTCAATGTGAGTGACCAAGTTTCAGACCTATACAAAACAAAAGGCAAAATTACAAGTATGTATATCTTAATCTTTATACTTTTGGATAGCCAACTGGAAGACAAAAGATTCTGCACTAAATGACAGCAAGCATTCCCTGACTCCATTCTGCTCTTAATTTCTTCCTGAGTAGAATTTTGATTTGTTAAGGCTGTTCACAAATATTTGAACTCTTCCACTCTTTCAAAAGATCTATTTTCAATCTTTATATCATGACTTCGTCTTGCATTCTGATCTTAAGACATGACCATGTACTTAGTTTTACCAGCATTTACTTCTAGTCCAGTCTCCTTACTAGCAACTACTAAAGATTCTGTGTTTTTCTTTATTGTATGGACGTTTCCATCCAACATATTAACATCATCAGCATAAACCAACAGCTTATGTGCACCATTTAATATTAAGCCATCCTAGTTTACCTGAACCAGCCTAATGGCAAACTCTAAAGCAAAGCTGAAAAGCAATGGTGTTAAAGCATCTCCTTGTTTCAAACCATTTTTAATTGGAAACACGTCAAACAAATACTTGCCTACCCAGACTCTGTTATAGGGGTCATGCAGACACATTTTTATTAGCCTTACCAGTTACATGGGGATACCAAATTCAATGAGAATAGTATATAAGACTGCCCTCCTAACTGAATCATAAGCTTCCTTGAAGTCTATAGTTTATGCACCGCTTCACTGTATTCCCATTTATTTCAAGTATTCAACAAATGCAGAATAAATGATCAGTAGTTGACCTGCTGCGTCAAAATCCACACTGATGAAACTTCACTATATTTTCTATAAAACAGACATCAAGACCCACATGATTGGCTGAAGCCTTTAGTTCACTGTGTATATAAACTAATTTTAATATACTTATGTGCATATTTTGATACCATTATTGTATATATTTCAATTAGGCATGGATCATTTCATACAAAGCCTCAACACCATTTGGTTTGGGTCTTCTAAACTGAGTTTCAACTACATCATTTCACCAGTACGGGTACTGTTACTTGCAGACAGACAGATGGCCCAATTAATAGAGGTATGTCTTGAAACAGCTTTCAAATTGCATAAAAATTATTTATGCTTTCATTTGTAATTAGCTATACAGTGTAGTATACCCAGTTTTAACTAGCTCCGACAAAAGCTTTAATGTCCACAAGAAATTAACTGACTACACACAAACATAAAAAATAATGTAAAGTGTATTTATAACTATATAATACTTGGACCTGGATAATACATTTGCACTCTTGTGTAGTTCTGTGTGGGGTTTGTAATATTTTTCATACCCAAAGCATTTCAAAGCCAAATACAAGAATTCTGAAATGTAATAAACCTGCCAAAATACACATCTGCCTCCCCACTTCACCTCAGGAAGGGTACGGATCCAATCCATTTCCTGAAGCAATGTTTTTTTAATACAAGACAATCAAGAACATGCAGAAATTGAATGAGGTCCAGCAATCAAGAACAGCTCTTTCTGTTGTAACAGAGTACTTGCTTCCACCCCTTCACCTGTGGATGGGAGCAAATCCATCTCCAAAAGGTTGTGTTTCTTGAATATGAGATGATGGACAAAATCTAAAAGTCTAGATATCCCCAGTACACCAAAATACTCACCACAAGAATTATATTGGAAGTACAAAAGTATGGGGAAGGGATGTATATTTAAATGTACAGGCAGAGTTATCTGTTAGTAAATGGTGAAATTTATGTTTCTTCTAGAAGAAGGTTGGTGGTAATCATGAATCAAAATAGACAATTTTAATGTTTTCTGGTCTACTTTCCTTCCTTGAAAAAGAAAGGTGTTAGCACTACATGCTACAGAACACTGCCAAAAAAGAATTAATGGGTATAACCACATCAAAACAGTGTGCTTCATCATCATACTGAAAATATACACCAAAATGTCAATTGTTTTAAATTACAAATATAAGCTGTTAAAACAATCAGCAATGTGTAAACACTTGCCCAGAAACAATAAATAACAAACCCCATGGTGCAGACTCCTTCTTCAGAGGCTAATCATTCCTCAGCTACTCAAATTCCTTTCATTTCATGGAACCTGAAGGTACATTACTATGCTTACAACAGATGAATCAAGTCCATACCATCCCATCCACTACTTTAAGATACACATTAATATTTTCCTCAAAACTATGGAAATGTCTTCCATGTGGTCTCTTGTCTTCAACTTCCCCCATTAAAATACTGTATGCATTTGTATTCTCCCCCATATGTGCCACATGTCCTGCCCATCATCTCACCCTCCCTGAACTCATAAACTAATACCAACTTCTGAAGAGTAAGAAGCAGCACAAAGCTCCTGATTCTACCTATGGAGTTTTTCAAGCCTCCTGTTACTTCCTCCCACATACACCCAAACATATTCCTCAATCCCCTATTCTTGGGCACTCTCAGCTTACATTCTACCTTCAGTGTGAGAGATGAAGTTTCACATTCACATAAAACCAGAGGAAAAATTTAGCACTCTATATTTTTTAAATATAAAATGGGAAGACAAATGATTCTGGAAAAAATGGTGGCAGGCATTCCCCTAAATTCAAACTGTTCTTAATTTATGAATGCACACAACTCTCATTTATTAATGTCACTGCCAAATATTTGAACTTCGTCATATTTTAAAAGGCTTTATAAACTATCCCTATGTTGTGAGTTTGTCCTGCATGCTGCAGATGGGACATAAATATAGTTGGGCCATAAAAGACAATAAAACACAAAGTGAATAATTATACCACTCTCACATATCACAGCCATAGAATTACAAATAGAAATGAGTTAAGAACAAGGTACAAATTCCTGTCCCCACCCTGTTCACATATTACAAACAGCATGTGGGATTCATATGCATGATGTCTCACATTATAAAAAATCATGCAATAAACTTCCCTTATCTGTCACACCACTTCTTTACAATGAAGCACATTTAACAGTGACTGACTGTTGTGCTGTGCATGCCACTCAGGTGTGCTTTGCAGGAATTTTGAATCCTTAATTTGCAACAAGAGTAATTTTTACTCTTCAAATATGATGTCCAGACTTCAGTATTGGCACTCTAATACATTGTACTCAGAATCAAATGGCAAATAAATGCAATAACAGGTCAAAACTAGACTTGAATTAAGTTGGTTAAACATAAAGAAGTACAGGAAAACATCATCACACTCTCACATTCATCAAACATATCCAAAAGGAATTACATTACACAAAATTATGTAAAATCTTACGAATAAAACACTGGACACAACCACAACCTCTTACTGCTACACACTTTGCACATAAAATGCATAACAAAATATGTTTTTAAGATGCTGCTGCAAATTTTATGGAATTCCTAATTATACACTGGAAAAAATATATCAAGTCCAAATGACAAATTATGGATGTTTCTGTCAAATATAGTACTATCATCATGTGTAGAACCCCATTACAACCAAATGCAGATGCATAAATGTAAACGACCTATACAAGCCACAGACGTGTCCATTTGGTATGCTTTTACGGATGAAATATTTGGACAATCGAACTGCCGGTTACTGAATCATGCCACATTGACCTACACAACCTATCACCTGACAGATTTTTGTACAGCCTACCAACATGTCTCAATTAAAAAGTCTGCTACGACGGGACCGGTAACAGCGTCAGAAACTTGTACCACGTTTCATTATACATATACCCAAATGGGAATCAACTGTGGCAAAAGAATACAAAAAAAAAGTACAAATGCGATGACATCCAACCCCCTGACGTTTACGACATTATATCCTTTTAGTCAAAAGTAATGTAACATCCCAAGTGGGCCTCCTTTTAAGAGTTGCTGAGTTAAATTCACAAGCCATTTTCCACTCCCAAGAACCAACATGTTTTCACGCCTACGATTAACTCAGAAAATTCAGCATATTAAATGCGGTTTCTAGGTTAACAATGAAGGTGAAGATAGCAATAATATGACTAAAGAAGGTCATCAAAATTACCTGTGGATATACCACTCATGCTGGTAACGTAAGAATAAAAGAATGACAAACTGAACCACAATACGCCGCACCACCTGCACCTTCAATACGTCTGACGTGTTGTCAACAACGGCCAAAACCAAAGATGTATCTCCACAAGACGAACAGACCGATGGCAGGCGAACTGAGATAAACGCACAAAATGGTCTCTGGTATAGTATTAGGTGCACTCTCACGGTCTGTGTTAGAACTGTTGTAGAAACGATACGAGAAATATCGTATGTGCGTGTGTAGATGATATTGCAACTCAATTAAAAACACTTCTGTATCGAGCACAGATCATCTGGTATCGAGCAATCACAATTCATAAAGGCACTGTAAACCAGCGTTTCTCAGCCTCTGTGCATAGCCATGAACCCTGCAATATCTAATTCTGTGGACACTTCCCCAGAAGCATCGCAACTAATGGACTTCTTCCGACTGTTATCTCCTAGTAATAAAGTGAAATATTTGCAGATAAGAAAACTGAACTCTGAAAACCTTTATCAAATAAATGCAACAATTTATTATAGTACAAAAATAATTTTTCTATTGGTAATCACAAATTACAACAGTAAAAGCACGAAGGAAGGAATGGTGGTACTACCGACTATAATCTGTGCTAGTCACGGGCCCCCATTTGCAAAACACTGTCATAAAACATTTCATAGGTTCTTTCAAATGGAATATTTAAGTCCCCCACCAAAAGTTACTGGAAGTTCTCACTTTCGACCACATTAACCCACAAAACATCCCACTTTACACAAATGTACTTTTATACAGTGTACAATAAAATGTTTCACACATTTTCTTAGTAATGGATATGGGAGATTTCCACCAGACATTAGTGGGAAATTATATTCAGCCATATAGACCCATAATAAACCCTAGTTTACATAAGCCCATTAATAGACATTTTCTTATATCCTGTAAGAGCTCGAGAGATTTTATAAAACTTCAGTACAGAAGGGTTCATGTTTATATAGGTGGTAAATGAATTTTTTTATGTGACCTACAAACAGTTACACACTTTATTTCAGCATGAGAGACTTCCTTAAAAATTGTTGGAAAATTCAGCTATATGGATTCACAATGAAGCCTAGTTTACATAAGACTATGAATATACCCTTCCATACCTCCCAGAAATCATCCACAGATATTCGTGAAATTCATTATATTACAGTTTCTCTAATTTTCACTCCATTATTCCCATTTCTGAGGTATCCTATTAAACTGCAAATAATACTATTGCTTACTGAGTGCACAGTTTCTAGTCTTTTTAACAGTGAGGAGGTGTTATCTCTTGCTGAGTCAGAAGACAACGCCTGTTGCCTGTTGCTTATTCAATATATTTGCAACTGCTGTTTGTACCTGGACACAGTGTTCTCCACCTGCAACTTTCGGACATGTCACATCACCGTTACCATCAACACTATCAATGTCAACTGTAAAAAATCTGTTGGTATTTGCCAAAGCTTTAAGTACCACCAAGTAAAATCTCTAGTATTCCACCTCCCATGTGATTTAGCAATAATCTAAGACTTTCCTTTGTAATCCTGTAAAATGATCTCAATCTTTCATAGCCATGGCAGTAGTTCTCTGGCTACAACAATATTGTCGACTTCACTATTTGTTGAAGGGTGAGACCAGGACTTCCTTCTTGTTGCCTCCTCCTTTAATCTTTTTCTCATACACCAGGCAACAAATATGCCCTCTTTGTCTGATGATATGTTCATACTGAAGCAATGCATATTGTGCGAGTGGATTGTCACCACTGTGTAAGGCCTGTATTGTGTTGTATAACTTGTCTTATCAATGCGTTTTCATCACATTGCACACATATTGTACATACTGTCCTGCATGGGAGAAGCCTAAGAAATTAACCGTGATAATGAATTTCTTGTAATTTCAAAAGTTAGGCAAGATTTTCAGTAAGTAAATGAATAAAGCAAGTTTGAAATGAAAATTTAAGTCATGATGCTAATGAATGTGGGCATTATTAAACAACAGTCTCAGGACTTTAGACAACTTGGGATTTACCACATGTTTTTAAACCTGTATGAAAATTTTTCCACATTGTCCACAATGAAAAACAGTAACAAGAACATTTACCAACAACATGAAATATGTTATAGTACTTACAGAATTCCCTGCACGAGATGAGTTTCTTTAAACTTGTCATAAATTTAACAATTTTCTTTTGGATGGTGTAAACTCTCACGCTGTTGGACTATCCCAAAAGGCAACTCCATATACATAATGGAATGGAAATGTGCAAAGTAAATTATTTTTAAAGTATCTGTCGTGATGCCTCCCATAAATCCAACCCCTTATCCGTACTTCGGGGTATTGTGGACTCGTACTCTACTCTACCCTCGGTCACGTGGGAGACAGTAAAAATTGTGGAGGGCATACCCTGATGAGGGTTGCTACGACACAGGCTAGCTAACGTGGCTCTGGTCTACCAAGCCAAGGTGGAAGCTATCATGCTGAAGGCTGCATGGCACTGGGGTAGAGACTGCATTGTTTTAAACGATCCCCTTGGGGAACCAGGCTGCACCGCATTGTATGGGGGCCTTCCGTCCATGTGGGACTCTGGACGGTGACCTAATGTTTTTCCCCTTTTTTTGTGGGAGGGCTCCTTATTGGGGATGCTGACAGATATAAATGAATGAATTAACCATTGGCCCTGGAGATGAAGCTTCTCTCTCCATGAGGATCCTGATGGGGGAAATGGAGGGGGGGGGGGAAAGGTGCAGAAAATTCTGGAGACAGACATCTCTCCCTTCAGGGGCCCATTGGGGAACCTGTGGAGTTGTTGACTGAGTATTTTTGGAGGGCTCCAGATAGGGAGCATCTCTCTCTGTGGGAGCTCTGTTAGGGGAGCTCCTTTCTGTGGATTCGGAAAGATATGGGAGGAGGGCTCCAGGGATGGACATCACCCTATTGGGGTCCATTAACCGGGAACTCCGAGAGACTTGCTGGGGACCCTGAAAGATATGTAGAAAAGGCTCTGGAGATGGGAATCTCTTTCCAAAGAGGCCCCATTTGGGGAACCTGGAGGAGGGCTCATCTACTGGGGACTTTGAGAGAAGGATGAAGGGGGCTCTGGAGGTGTGGTGTCTCTCTCTGTGGGAGCTCTGTGAAGGGAACCTGGAGGGAGGGCTTCCTTGCTGGGGAACCTGAAGGATATGTAGAAAAGGCTCTGGAGACAGGCATCTTTTTCTATAGGGGCCCCATATGGGACACCTGAAGGAGGGATCGTCTACCAGGGACTTTGAGAAAAGGATGAAGGGGGCTCTGGGGATGGGGCTTCTCTCTCTGACGAGGCTCCGTAGAGGGGGCCTGGGGGGGGGGCTCCTTCACTGGGAACCCTGGAAGATATGTTCAGATAGTCTCCGGATATGGGCATCTATCTCCAAAGGGGCCCATATAGTACCGAGGGGAACCTGGTGTTTGGGGGAGGCTCGTATGCTGGGGACTTTGAAAGATGGATGAAGGAGGGCTCCTGACTGGGGAACTCTAAGATATGTTAAGCAAGGCTCGGAAATTGGCGTCTATTTCCGTAGGAGCCCCACTTTTGGGGAACATGGATGGACGTTTCTTTCTTAGGGCCTTCTTATTATAGGAATTTTTATTAGGTCTTTTAGAGATACGTAAATGCCCTGTAGACAAGTATTTCTCTCCAAAGGGGCCCCGCTGGCAAACTTGGAGGGGGTTTGTTTGCGGGGACTTTTGAGAGAAAAGTAGTAGTATACCTGGGTTCCTTTCTTGGACCCAGAGGTTATTAAGATTTTAAGTCTGGGGCCACGGCTCCCATGATCTGATATGGGGCAGAAAGGGCCTGTCTATTAAGGCCTAGGTGCATCGGGGCTGAGAGGCCCCAAACCCAATTGCTTATCCATCCATCCATCCATCCACCCACCCACCCATCCATCCATCTATATATCTGTGTGACTGCCCTCACAGAAAATTACGCTGAAATTAGTATGTGCACAGTGCATGTATTCAACATGTTCTTTTCAGTATGTCGCTATTAATCTGTAGGTCAATGGATGTACACCCAGTCCTTATTCCATACTTGTTTTACACCTTTCGCTTTAATATCCCTTGCAAATATACATCACTCCTTAATTTGTAATCTCTCATTTTCAGAACACCCTTTGACTGCCTGCATTCTGTTACACTAACCCCTTATTTCACATGGAAATATCATTCTTAATTTATGCCTACTTTTTCAGGCATGTAACTAGGGTTTAAAACAAGTGCTAGGTGTGGTTATCACCTCTTCTTCAGTTGTTTTATTACAATATATCAGGGTTTCCCAATTTTTCAACAAATCTAGAAGCCATTTCAAAATTCTAAGTGTGACATGAAGCAAGTTCCATAGTGAGGATCCACCAATCCACCATACATTTGCCCAGGTGACCTGGCATCTGGGATTTGTGCACCCATGACATAGCTTCTGTTACTAGCAAATCTTATGAAATTTGTTTTTGTCAAAATGTAATGTTTGTTTATTTACTTTAAACCATTTGTTTGATTGGACAAAGGAATCATTAATGCAATTTTGAAAAGTGGCCTCTTTTTGGTTCATATGCAATGACACAAATATAACAGGGAGCCAGGAGCATTCAATCAGTACAGTGACTAGGCTCCATCCTGAAAAATCTTAGATTCAAATTCTGGTAGGGGCAAGGAATTTCTTCCTTCTCCAGGATGCCCTGACTGGTTCTGTGGCCCACTTAGCCTCCTATTCAAGAGGTCCTGCAGTTTCTAGCTCTGGATAGCACAGTGGCCAGAACATTAAGCTGACCACTCACCTCCATCCTGTGCCAAGGTTAAGAATGAATGGAGCTATATATATATTCCCCTTATATGCTTTCATGGCATGCACAGGGACTTTACCTTTACCTTTACTGACATCAGAAGAGTACATGTATGGACTCCAAACTGAGAAGTTTTGGGTGGATTGTTTAGGTAGAGGAAAAGACAAGGAACAAAGTATGGAACCCTGATGAACTCCATGTTTTATAGTGCCTCAGTTATGCATGATCATGAGTATGAACTGCTTACATACATGCTGTCATAATGGGCCCACATGAAGGTTCTCCCCCCCTCCCCCCCCAATTACTCAAGAATGGAAACAGAGCCAGTTGCTGTCATGTCATGTTCTTCAAATGCTGTTTTTAATCATACAATTGACAAAGTCCCATTGAGGTGCCTAGTAATAATAACTGAATAGGAAATGTAATACATATCTTTATTAGGTTTTACAACAGTGTAAACTTTTATAATATCTGAACTAATTGCATTATTTTGTTGCTTTTACTGTAGTATTAAGGAAGTTATGACATTAAGAGTAACTTACTCAGTGTCAGTTTAACCTAGCATATTTTGAAATAACTAAAGGGATTACTACATGTAAAAACTTAATTACTGTGAACAGTATAATGACTTAAACATTAATGCTGAACATTACTACAAAGACAATGACTTACACACACTGATAATGCGAATTACAAAATTCAAAAATCTAGATGCAGCCTGGGTACAGGGCCTCTTTCAGAGCTACACAGCAAATAATTTGGGATTATGACATTTTAAACTTCTGGTTTATATCTTACAAACATATATTCTTCCCTATTTTAAGTTGATGGCTTGGAAGTTTTAACATTTGTACAGTACAATAATTCTGAACAGTAACCATTATCATGAAGCAGCAGATGCATTGTTAGCATTGCGATGGTGACAACGAAGCACCCATTGGGCATTTGGATTCTCCTTGTATACAGCCAACAAGATGGCACTGTGTTCAACTTGTCGTTGGCCTGCAAGAGGAAAGTTACGATTAAACAGCTGACCAACATCTGATAACATACAGCAGGAAAATGTAATTTGTGAATAAAAACTATGTCTACAAAAGGCAGGAGGAGAATTGCAGGTCTTTTCTGAAATCAACATTTCCATTGTGGGCAATGTAAAATTCAAACTGGAACACAGAATAAATACTGGTAATTCTTTACATTAAACTTACATAACTACTGTAGTGACGATCTGACTAATACACTGACTGATTCAATGACTTAACAGTTGGTGTACTATCCAAATTATATAGTTTTCATTTAGACTTTGACATTGATTCAGATATGTAATTCATTGTTATGTTCATTACTGTCAGCTTAAAAGCCTACCTCTGGTCTAGACCATGAACTACTTCAGACTAATTCACATTTTTTACACTATATTTTATGGCCCATATTAATATTTTCTGCAATCTATTCCTCTGTCTCCAAGTTGCTGTTTCAACTACTGGTGAACTCGAACATTTTTCTAAACATGTGAAATTTCAGGCTTCTGCCACAGTGTAGTTAAGCAAAGGCCCCTAATTTCAGATACTCTTCTAACTTGTTCAACGTTCTGACTTACCAATATTTCCGCCAACCTCGTACAAATAATGTGTCTGTAAGGACAATTCTGGAGAGCCTGTAGCAAGAATGCAACTCAGGTTGCCATTGGGAGCAAGCTCAGCCAAGGCACGTGATTTCATGTCGTGGTGGAGGCGCCGTGACAATTTCAATCCCGCTGACGCAAACACCTCACATCTCTTACCGGCTTCTTCCATGATTCTAGTGTAGAATTTGGAACATTTAATCAATAAAGAAAGTCATACACCAATACATGTAAACCCTAGCTTCAACATCCATGACACTGAGTCTGCCTTGAAGACTATAATTATTCACTGGTCAACAAATGTACCATTTTTGTGGAATTCAAGGCCTGTCTTTGGGCCAACTGAATCCAATGCAAACCGTCACACCCTACTCCTCTGACATCCATTTCAACACAATGGTCGTCACATAAGAGGTATATGAGTTCAACAACCTTCCTTAAATGTGCCTAACATGAGATATTGCATAAATGTGCTATCACAATATTTTGTCATTTATCTGTAAAGAATGAAAAAAATCACAAAAAACATCAAACTGATAATGTCCTGAATGCAACTGTATGATGTTGCATACATACCAGCCTGCATAATCCAATAAATGTCTCTCTGACAGTTGAATACTGCCTACCTCAAAACAACATCCCCTGCCCTAGTAATCTCCGTTAAATGTACTGGGACATCTGCTAACTGAAACTGTGGAGCATTCACTCGTACGATGCCATCTTGAAAATCAACCTCATTATTTATCTTACGAGTAATCGGCTCACGAGTACCATTTCTTCGGCCCAGCAATCTTATCTTGGGTTTGCTGTTCTCCTTTGTACCCCTACACAAAAAAGAAACAGTATTTTAAAAAGACTCTTTGTTGCAGTGCTCTGGATATGTAAAACTTATGGGCAAAGACAGGTATCCTGATCATTCAAATCAAATGGACAATGTGGCTTCAGAATGTGTGAAAAGTACATGGTGATTAAAAATAAGGCATAGTGACAGAAGTGGCATGTAAAACAGGAAACCTAGTGTGGGCGGGGGAAAGAACAGAAGGAGAGAAAGAAGAGGAGGGGTAGAATGAGAAGGAAATGATGATGTTCTTGATATTGGTTCTGGCTGTATCTTTCCAAATACCAAGTGCAACAGTAATGGAACAAAAATTTACAATTTAGAATTCTGGATATAGAAAAATTTCATATCACTATATTAAAATTAGTGAACTTTGATTTTCATCATTTGACAGAGAGCATATCAGACCATTCAGATGATCACACTGTTAGATCTGTGTCAGGGAACAAAAGGATTTTGGACACAGAACAACAACAACAATAACAACCACAAATAATAATCATAAAGACACAGCTTTCAGTACCATCCACAAAAAATGTTTCATGGGATCTTGTAAATAAAAAAGGACAGGCAATGTACACAAAAATGTAATACTGAGGTGCGTTCGTGCAACCATTGTTGCCATGGAAAAGCAGTAAGTGTTACATATTCTAAGTGTGTGTCAGTTGCATTAGTTATCAAGCATGCACAATGCATTCACCATATTATATTGTCATCTGTGACTTGTCTGGCTCTATCTTATTCTCCCACATTATAGTAAAAAGGCACAATTTTCAGAAAAAAGTTATTGAACATAAAATGTGTATTTTCATTTTCTCTATAAGTTTCATCTGAAACATTTCTCATTCAAGAAGAAATGAGTGAGATATTATCATAAATGTACATAGGTCTTCCTGCATGTAAAGTATTCGTTATTCTTGTTAAGATTTCAGTGTAACTTGAAGGTTTGATGACAGATTTTTGAAAAGTACTAAAATATCAAATTTCATGAAAAATCTGTTCAATGGAGCTGAGTTTTTCCATGTGGATGGATGGAGACACACAGACAGACATGTCATGACAAAGCTAATAGCCACTTTTCGCAATTTTGTGAATGTGCCGAATAAAAACTGTATTCTTCACAAAGTTCTGAATACTGGACATGTATGTGTGCCCCTATATACATATAAGGAATTTCTTTAAGAAAACAACAACAAAAACAAAAACAAAAAAACAATAACAAGGATTTAGACAGAAAATATTATTTCATATTTAATGGCAATTTCATAATATGAATACCTCCGGTAGTGCTCTTCCTCATTTACACGCCGAATTTCCTTCACAATAGATTCAGGAACCACCCACAGGTCTTCTCCAAGTTCCAACATCTGTTCTGTTAATCCACAACAGATTTCTGCCACTGCTCTCAAATTCCCCTTACCAGCAGGATGCACATATCTATAAAACAATTATAATGAAATAATCAATTTTCACTTGTAACAATGAACTATGGAAGTACACTTTCAATACCAGCAACTTCCTCTGTATCATTTTTTCTGTTCTTTAATACACAAACTGTACATTAAACAACTCAAGTCATGTACCACACCTGTCACATATATTTAACCATGAATGTAATTTTTTTGCTGTAGGCCAACAGTCCATGTGTCTTCTATTTTTAATATACCAAGTGTACACTTACTTACTTATGACCACCACATCATACAAAAATGTGATAAAGGGCTCAAGTTAGTAAATGTACAATTTTTGTGTGCTAAATAAATAGAGACACCACATCAAACACTGAATTACATGATCGTTTGTTCAGTGTAAAAATTTCATGTCATATTGTACCAAGTTTAGAAATTATCTAGAAAAACAGAGGAAATGGGATCATATACCAGTAATCTTGTGATAAAAAAGAGAGATGGGCAGAAAGCTGCATAATTATTAACTTACAATTCTTGCCAGCCAGGTGCTTCTTATGGGGACCAAACAAATAGAAATCACTGGGTGCAAGATCATGGCTGTACTGAAGGTGGTCCCTGAACTCACAGCCAAAGCACCGTTACCACTTGCAAGTCAGGTTGTCAGATTGGAGCCCAATGATTTTCAACTCTTAGGACCATTTACAGAGCACTTGGCTGGCAAATGGTTGGCAACATATGCTGCCACAAAGCAAGCTACCCACGTGTCACGTTTATATCAAAGGCAGAACAGGCCAGGGTAGTGTACTCAGTATAATGACTTTCTATGGTCAGGATGGACTGGAGTTTGCAACCCAGTCAGACAGAACCATCAACACCACATCTGAGGCCCACCCAGCCTCCACTTCAATGGGTATTGGGGTTCTATCCTAGGCTAAATTGGCTGCAGTGTGAGACTGACCATTCACCTCCATCTAGTGCCAAGGTTGAGAAAGAGTGAAGCTACACCTCCATTCCCCATCTGTATCTTTGCAGTACACCTTTACCTTTGTAGAATAAGAAAAAAGGGCACACCTGGATTTTAGGCAACACTTTCCAGGATGAAGATGGGATCACTCTTATCTAGCAAGCAATAACTCTTAGCTTCTTGAGCCAGTAACCTGGTTGATGGCCTTCTGTAGTTAGAAAGTCTGACTGTTAGTGCTACACCAATCTACTCATTGCAGTACTTACTGAGGACAAACTATAGATGGTGCTATGATCATTGCAACATTATGAAGAGACATTTTGTTATACTTCTGGTTCTCCACAACTTTTCTAAGGAACCTGAAGACAGCACGAAGAGTGCTGCGATATTCCACAGGCAACAGAAGAACCAACAGATTGAGTACATGTGCTTGTGTTGCATCATCTGGCAAAGCTGAAATGTCATTTAACAATCAGTAATTACACCTTATAAGCCAATACACTCATCAAATATCACAAATGAGTGCCAATATTCCTGCTACATTTTTGAAGGTCGGCCATACTGACTGAGGTTTCCTGTTTCTGTTTCAATCCCTCCAGGTATGTGAAGAAACAATACCTGTAGAAAAACCCATTACTTCCTCACACATCCTTCCCAATGTGCCATTCCTATTTACTTTCTCAAGTGATGTTACATAATATATGCATGCAGATGATAAAAGGATATTAAACACTAAGAAAGAAAGAAGGAAAGAAATAATGAAAGACATCCACTACGTTAGTTCTTAGGATATTTAATGATGCTGGGTACCACCTAAAGTGACCATTTATTGATTATGTATAATGGACTGAAAAAATGGGGATACAGCACTCAGTAGCCCACACACATATATTATTAATGGCAGTAACCTCACAGGTGGATAAACACATAGTAGAATCCCAGTTTAAAGTTTCTTGAATTAAGCTTTTCCCAAATTTTTGGTTCATTTTTTGTGGTCGCAGCCAAATTCCCACAACAGTAATGTAAATTTTTTTTTTGATTTTAGGGTTTTCCTGGATTTAAGACATAAAAATTCAGTCCCAACATCACCTTGGAGCCTCTATTTAGAGTCTGTGTTTACCATTTCTACAAATTTAAGTTCCCAATTCCTATCTTTGGTAAAGCAGTCTCAAATTTTACAATTGTCAGGAGATTTGGGTGTTCCTACAAATCTGGTGATACCAGTTTGAGCAGACCTCAGTGTTTGGAGAGAGCTGACCTTCATGCACCACATCTGACAAACAAAGTTAGTATCACTCCTTGATTATTTTAAAGATTAACTTTCCACTTACATAAACATGGGGAACACTTTATATTTACACTTAACTGTGTAGTGTTTGTTTTAAATACAGTCATGTTCTGTAACACCCATATATTATTCACTTTTCAGATCTGCTGCAAGATGAATGGATTTATAGAATGTTGTGTGTGGTGAACTGTTATGCATAGGCCACAAAACTTGACAATATAACCTACCAATGTAATTGAAATTTTCAACCCTGTGTCCCTAACTTCTTGGGTAATATTACATGAAAACTGCCTACATCTTATGTGTTCAACCTGCATGAACCCCAGTTAGATGTGTGACACTTCTTGACATGTCATTTGAAGACAGAGAAAGGGGGACAACCACAAATTTCTCCTCCCCCCAAAAATAACGCATTTACAAGCAAGGAAGCTTACCATGGGTTTGGTAGAACATATCAATATATTCGATGGTTAGAAGAGGCTGGGGAAGATTCCGCAGCAAGCGTTTAAGAACAGCAGATACTTCATGACATGTTGCTTGCTGAAGGAGTTTGTCCACTTCCTCTAATGGCCTGCTATAAAATATAACCTCTAGCTCCGAGCACAGTGCTGCAACCTTCTGCTCAAGTCCTGCGATACGCAGAATTCCTTCTTCACGTAGCCCATACCTTTCCAGATGAAGCAGCACCTAGTAATTCATATTCAAAATCAGCAATTCCTAATAAGTTTGTAATGATAAAAATCTCATGCAAATTGTAGTGGCTAGGCTTTGAATTTTCTTTCTGTATCCTACTGACATATTAGAATGAAAACACTATTTACAGTTGTTTCACACTCTTAACATCTTGTGGCTATAAATGTGAGTGCGACTCAGAAGCATTACTGTTTGAGCTGACATCCTGCATCAACAGTGCATAAACAGTCGTGGCATAAGCGACTAATAATTTATGTGATCAACAGAGTATGGGCCAACAACATTGTACAGTTTTGTGAACTTCAATGGTCCAGTTATTAAAACAGTCAATTCTGCTATTCAGCAGGTTTCTTAACACAACTGGCTATAAAATGATTCATGAATAGGTGAACGCCAATCGTATTACGCAAATTTTGCATACGCATTTTATATTACACGATTCCAGTGACCAGTGCAAAGGCATAAGGATGGATGATGGGGCAAATTTTTTTGATCTAACCTCACTTTTATTTGATTTTCTAAGATGCAAGGTCTCACAAGAACACAACTGTTGTGTTACAGCAGAAGAGACTGAATGTGGATTTTGTATTCGTTTCATCAATAAAAATAGTAGTATACAGAATGCAAGTTGAACCATACCTTTTGGAAGATTAAAGGAACACCTTCACAGTCCTCTGCAGTTATATGCTGGTCCCGTTCTAACAGCGTTGCCAGAGTAACACCAAACACATTCCCTACTGCAATAAATATTGGACACTTAAAATGTAAAATCTAGGAAAATTCACCTACATGAAGTTTAGGATTATGATAAACATTTTACCTCTTACAGTAAAAACAACAAATGAAATGGAATGTGTGAAGATTCAATACTCTATTTTCCAGGCATGTACTGTCAGTTTATAAACATACAAAATGTGATATGTTATCACACAGTAATAATTACATGACAAGGCTACACATTTATTATAAATACAATAAGAATACTATGAAATTTCAAAACATGATTAACACAATAAATAACATGTGATAACAGTAACACTAGGGCCACCATATGTCCTCTTTTGCCTGGACATATCCTCTACTTCTGACCCAAAATTTTCAACCTCGGCAGGTTTTTTAAAATTTGTAGACATGTGCTAGCATCTAATCGTTTCTTTTTAAACCTTTGCATATTTTAATGGTATGAGATGTGAAGAAGATATTTATACTTCTTTAGTTTAGGAAATAAATAATAATATTATTATACTAACATTTTAAGACTAAAGACAACAACGAGTTCAGCAGTTAACCTCTGGAAAGTCGTAGAAAATTTCAGCATGGAAATTCAAAACAACTCAGTGAAAAACATACCCACATAAGGTCTTACTCTGAATTTCATACCCACAAAATTTAAAGAACTACAGCAAAGAAACAATGAGAGGGACCTCAATTTAATAGAATTGTAACTATTATATGTCCTCTTTTTTATGGTCAGTGCATCGAAGATGTCCTTTTTTCTCGTAACAGATACATAGCAACCCTAAATTATACAAAGAGGAGTACTTTCATGTCAGTTATTAATGGGTTATTTTACAAACTATAACATTATTGCAGATTTCACAATATGACTTTGAAGAAAAAATATTTTATAGCAAACATGTATAGCTATCAAAATATCTACAGACAAAACAAAAAATTATGGCTTTTAAAGGAAAACACTCAGTGCATTCTAAAATAGAAATAGATGGATCAATACTAGAAAAAGTGAAACAATTCAATTATTTGGGATGTAAACCGAGTTTAGATGGTGAACCAGATTTTGACAAAAAAATAAATAGATTTCAAGGACTATGCGGTTATGCTAAGGACAAATTTTTAATAACTAAATTGCTATTTTTCTTTGTTACTTTAATTTGAGTGTAAGTGTTACACAGTATATCGTTGGGAGCGAGATTATAGCGGGAACATGACGTCATAGCGTCCTTTCCTTTGTCTGAGTTAGCGTGGCTTCAGTTCTATAGCGTTCTTCTGAAACATTGTGACGGACCAGCTCCGCGGTCTACATTTCGTGCACGTTTTGTTTCTTCAAAGGGGAGTGCAAGACTTTACAATACATTAACTATTACTGCATAAGGCAGAAATTACTATAGTGCATTACGAGTCACTCACTCCGTAACGTGACTTCACTCTGTCGGCATTAATACAAGAGTCAGTGTGTGGTATCCATAGGGGATCCAAGCAAACAGCATGTCTCATTACACTTCTGATATTATCAACAAAGAATGATAATTCTTGGCTGCATAGGGCAGTAATTATATTTCAATGCTCATAAGGAGTGTTTGTTTTGAATACCTTTATCAATAATGAAACAAGGTCTTACTCACATTAGTTCAACGAACAATGTTAAATGAGCTTGCGTGTGTAAGTGTTGTAACATAATACTACATT
>Ga0123352_10004720_pt1 | contig 20181 bp, 11 predicted proteins | sample TergutLab28metaG_FD_89700 | JGI IMG/M metagenome (GOLD analysis project Ga0123352, IMG submission 89700) | Labiotermes labralis P1 segment gut microbial communities from Petit-Saut dam, French Guiana - Lab288 P1 | ecosystem: Host-associated > Arthropoda: Insects > Digestive system > Gut ...
GAACTTGATTATTGTGTTGATATTTGTAGAATCACAAAGGGTGCACATATAGAGCACCTGTAAGGTATGTAACAAAAACTTGGAGTGTTGTTCTATTAAATAAAAAAATACATATACTCCTATCTCAGGTGTATTGTGTATGACCAGTTGTTAAAACCCTGACAATCATTTTGAATAACCCTGTGTATATATGAAAGCTGGAGGTTATGAAGGGGATTTTCTTAGATTGAGGTTTTGCAGACTAATGGCAGCAGAGAAGACATATTAAGAATCACTGAAGGCAGTACCAGCAGAGAAGAACTATTAACACTATTGAGTTTTATGTTAGCAGTGGTGTTGTTTACCTATAGTCATGCAAAGAAGCATATTTCCTTCAGACACAAAACGTTAAAGGGTTGTGTCTGACAGAAATACGCTTGCTTGCAAGCACTATTGAGAATATAGAGGTAAATACCTTGAAAGATAACAGTAACACTAAAATGACACCAACACATTTTGAGCAAGAATAAAGGCAATGTTCCAGAGGTCACAATAAAGGTGAAGTTATCCGTGTACATATTGTCAGGACATATGGGGCAGTATATGTATAGCTCGAGATGGAAGTGATTAATTGGTTTTGTGCCCCCTCCTCTTTAATCCTGGGGTAAAGAGCATGCAGTACACATTGAACATGAGGCAGGGTGGACCACAGAGTTGGTCTGAGTATTGTGGTGTAGAGAAAGATCTGTCATCCCTGTTGGGAATCAAGCCACAAATATTTATTTGTCCAGCCACAGCCACAGGCTAGTCACTATACCACCAATGCTAATGCAGCTCCTCCAAAAAGTGTTGAATATACACGTAAAACTACAAGAGAAATGACCAAAAAGAACAAAATATACCTGGCAACTACAGGTTAGGAAGTGTAATTGGCAGTTTGGGTTCGAACCCTGAACATGTTGATTATGAGAATTAATTATTTATTTTTGGCTTAAAATTTAGGGTAGATGTGGACAAAATCTTGCTTTAGAAATTAGGGAAGAGAAGTTAGTTTAGGAAGGATGGTGGTGGCATATCACTTCAAAAGAGGTAGGAATGTGTTGTGTTTGTGAGATCCTACACTTGACTGTTCTTGCAGCCACAATTTGTCCAGGGGAAGGTTGCAAAATAACCTGCCCCAAGATAATCGTTAATTGCAAACTTGGGATCTCCTAACATAAATTAATCTGCTGCACTGTTTGGTTTAGCCAGTTGGGTTTAAACTTTTAAAAAGTTAAATTCGGCCTATCAGGGACAGCAAAATTAACATTGCAGCCAGTGAGAATATTTTAACATCAGGAGGGAAGAATTCTTTGTAGGGCAGACCCTGGACGCGAACTCAATTGTAGGACACTTTTTGCTGTGCTGGAATTGGGTGGATGTGTTGCTTAATTGCTTAAATTCCATAAGTGTACATGTGAATTTAAAATTTGTTAATTGAAATTTCACTTGTAAACTTAAAACTTAAATGACATAGTACCCTACAGATGTGATTATTTCAACTGCCGTGTTTAATCATAAAATGTCGGGTAATAAATTCATGACATCACTCATTTACTAGCAATATATCACCAAAAACAGTCGAACATGTTTCTGTGGATGCGTTGGCAAAGTGACTGCAGGCGCTGGGTTACCTCCATTTAGTATTCACATTGAAGGTAAGTTTTCATCTAACTGATTCTGGTCTACCCCACGCAACTGAGATGAATGTTTAACAGAAGGATGTAACTGAGAGATGCAGAAAGACATAGGAAGAAACTGAGGAATACGATGAAAGGTTGAGGATCTGTGGGAAGACAGATGTAGGGGCTTGGTTCAGCATAACCAAAGCATGAGGAGAAATAGTGAAGCAGTCCTATCAAAATAACTATTATGGCTTGACAAAATTTGGTGTAGATCTGACCATACTGACTTCCAGCAAAATGCGTCCTATATATTATGGCTGTTACTTTTGTATGGATGGACAGACTAACAAATGCTCTTCAAAGTGCAAAATAAATTTACAGTGGAATGGATCACTGGGAAATTTGACTAGGTTAGAGTGTGTATAAAAGCTTTTTTTGTTACAATTTAAATTTATTTACAAAATGCTTTTGGAAAGGCTGTATTGCTCTTATTTTGTCAGCAGATACAGAAAATATTGAAGCAGAAGAGGGTGAAGGTGGTCACTACACAGTAAAGTAATACTTTAAGTTTATGTCTCTAGGAGCAGTGTTCTGCTGTCACAGTTCCGTTGTAGTGACACCCCAGTATTGTTGCATGCGACTGTCTTGTTCTAGAGAGTCTTGGTTTCCTCTCTCCTGAATCACAGAGAAATTGTATTCAAGGTTATATGGTATAAGCCTCTGCAGACTACCAAAATAAGCTGCATTTGGTCCACCGTTTAACATGTGTCGCCCTGAACCAAATCTCACTGATGGCCGTCCAGTTGGGTTAAGAGAACGAGCACTACCAAAATGGCGGGATAGAAAAGGAACTGCTGGCATAGCTGCTGAATCTGATAAATGTGGGCTGCTCCTGGAAAGGGCTTTCCCTCTATGTCTGAGTGATGCTGATGGCTGAGACCACAAAGGATCCAATGTGACACTTGTCCGAGAAATTCCACGTCGACCAAATCCCCTGGACAGGGTGTCAAGTTCCTTATCAAACAGTAGCTGTGTATTTTGTTCAAGCATATACTCCCAGCACTTGAACTGCTCCTCTGATACCTGTGTCCCAGATCGATCTGAGCCAGTCTCCTCTTCTGCATCTGCAAGATGTCCATTGCTGTAGGCATCTAGTTTGCTGCGAATTGCCTTAAGTACACCACTGTTGCTTCGCTTACTGTCTCTGTAACTGCGACGTTCTATGGCTGGTCCCATCTTTTTGGTTCCATTCTCATGCATGAGCACAGATTGTGTTGTTAAATTATTCCTGAACAATGTTGTCATTTTTTCCTGTTCCAGCAGCCGATTTCTTCCAATGCAATCGCTGCTGGCATGATCACTCTGTCCACTTGGAGATGAACGGTCTGCATCTGGAGGATTCTGCATGTAGTACCTTTGTTTATGAGGCCCATCTCCACAGCAGCAGTTGCACCAGCACTGTTGCTTAGTTTTCTGGATTGTGTGCCGTAGGTCTTGTATCATCTGGTCCGCATTTGTACTGGCCAGGTTGCCGAAATGAACTACCATAATGCTCAGATTCTCTTCACTGCCATAACTCTGTGCCAGATCTTGAAGTCTCTTTGCAGCGAGGATTGCATTGCTGACATCTCGAATCTCCTGTGTTGCCTCCTTCATGCTCACAACTTCCCAAAACCTGTGGGTGCATTCAGTTGTTATTACCATTTTATATCATCATCTGTTTGCTATTCTGGTGTTCTCTTGCTATATGTATGTTGCCATTAATGAATATTCATATATATATTAATATTCATAAGATCAAATAAGTCATTAATACCATATTTATCTGAATATATGAGAGAATTTTTTCCTAATTCATCCTCTGGAAAGTGAGGGGTTATATTATTATCTTGTACAACAGTAAACTTACTCTGTAGGTATTTTCTTAAAAATTGAAGTATGTGCAGTGGAGTCACCTTACATACAAGAGTGTCGTACATTCAGTTAAGTGCAGTAACTTAAATAGGAACACTCTCTGGTTGAAAGAACAGATTTATATTTCACTCTTCAGATCTCAGCTACAAGGTGGGGAGCAATAGAAATTTAGGAAGCAAAATAAGATAAAACATGAAACCAGTATGCCCTATGTAAGTCAGCACCTTTGTTATCATGGTTACAGTTGTTTCTTTGTTCTTGGTGCATTGTAAACCAAAAGAAACAGTTGAGCATTGATAGTGGTTGCCATAGTTAGTGGGTGTGTTCTCTTAGAGGTACCATGTGTGGCAGTAGAAATGGTTGAGTGTTTGCACTCCATACATGAGATTAATGCTTGGTTTGCTGTAAGAATAAAGAAATGAGCAATGATGGTGCCCATGGACTAGCATGTGAATATTATGGTGGCCCATCATATGTTGGATGCCTGGTGTGTTCATTGTGAGGTGCATGAAGCTAACTGTTGAGTTTCTTAGCCAGCGATGTCCATCTGGAGTGCTACCCCAGCTGATGAAGCTAAGAGTGGGTGCATTTATCATGTGCTGTAATTTGGATCCTAACAATTCCATGTTGATTGTGCAGAAATCTTACTGAAGCAGAACTAACTGGCAGTGATGAAGGTATTAGATCTGACACAAGTGAAAGCTTCCTTCCCTTCAATATGTGATGCTGTAAATTTTCTGTGATTTCTGCCTTTGTGACAACAGTCAGTCACATGGAAAGTTCAACTGTATGGGCATTTCTTGCTTGAATGTCTTTTAGGACATGGGCAGCTTGAAACGGCACTAAAAACATGAAAGAATCATCAGAATGTTAAAGTTTATGCTAGAGGAAATGTTTTGTCAGGTGATAGAATATTTATGAAAAAAATGTTGTAATATGAGAGTTACTGAAAATCTATTAAGTGAAATATAATTTTGTGGTTCCTGAAATGCATGTCAGTTTTTTTGCAGTAAGGTGAGAGCATTCGGTAAGTTTCAAATGTGATAATAACTGAACAACTATTAGTGTAATGCATTACTAAATTATTATGAACCAAGACAAGACTAGAAAGGAATCTGTGGGATGGTACATGAATATTGTGGCTGCCTGACATATGATGGGCATGTGGCTAATTTGAGTAATGATTACCAGGATTAAATTACTGTGAATTATCTGAAGTACTGAGTTATTAATGATAAGAGTTAATCTTAAGGGCTTTGATTATATTTTATACCTCTTATTAGCAATTATCAGACATTCATCAGTCTCATCCAGCTCAACTTCTGTGACATGTGGATCAGGAATGACTAGTGGAAACATGGCACTGTACCCTAGTTGACTGTGATTCAAATTCTGAAAAGAAAAAAGTGGCTAAATTTATGGATTTTATGGACATTGAATGGATGTGCAGATCAGGAGGATTGGAGACAACTGTACTTACTTCATGTGTAGTTTGAGACAAGTTGATTAGTTCTGAATGGCGACACAGGACTGCTCGAGCCTCCCCAACACTAGCCACCCTCATTGTATACCGGTGGTGGCTTCCAGAAATAAAATTTGATGAGCTACTCGGCTTTGTCTGTACAATGTGACATAATGTCCCACAAACACCATACTTCTGACCAGTTTCTTTCAGTTCCCTGCAATCATTCATGGAACACAAACACAATGACTCTAAAGGTTTATGATAGTTGGCTCATTATACAACTGTTGGAAATCATCCATTACACATGTTGTATTTAATGTACACAGCATTTTGGGAGGTGGCTATACACTTTCTGGTCTTCACCATGAATGTTATCATGTGGATAGATATTTGTTTTTATTTTTGATGTCACTGGCAAGTGTAGCAATCCAGCTTGGAATCCTTTTGATATTAAACATGAACACTAACCCTGTAGGTCTACTGAATATCCCTGAACCCCATTCTTATCCTTTTCAAAGGAAAATACCTCTTATGGCTTATCATGAATACATACATAAGTACATACATGACTACATACACACTTGTGCATGCATATTTCATAACATTCCAGGGATCAGAATGTGAAAATAAACACAGGATATGGGATAAATCATAAAAACTTACAGATGAATACAGTGCAAATCATTAAGTTGAATCCTGAGTTTTGAGTTTTTCTGCGATATGAATCCACATCATGGGGTAATCAGATTCTGACATTTTGAAGGAAAACACTCTCCTTACTGCCTTCATTTTCAAGACTCAGTAAATCTTTTCTTGGTATTTATGGGCCCTTGAAGATGAGGAGTGAATTTCTTCAAAATGTCTGGATCTAGTTTCCCTGGACAACATCATATTCCAGAACAAAATCCTCTGCTACACTGCTGCAAGACCACAGAACTTGCAAGAGTAAATGGTCATGTGTAAAAACAAATTATACTATTGATTTACACCATATAAAGGCAGAAACTTTCAGTAGGATTGAACATTAGCAGTTCATCTATGGAGTAAAAGGAATGTATATTTAAATATTGTTTTAATTCTGCTTGAAAGTGCTTTATGCACGGCATAATATTGTGTGTCAATGATATAAATATTTGAAATGAATACCAGTCTCAACAAAACTATCTTTGTTAGATGACAGAGTCTACCCGTCTAATTCAGCAACATATTGTGACCTACATTAGATCCACAATGTTACTCCTTCTATCATTTGCACTTTGAGACTGGGTACAGTGTTGAAATATTTTCTGCCAGCACATTCTGTTAACACAAAGAGTTGCAGTTGATTTTTGAAAAATCATATTTTTTTCCTTGTGTTAACACTGTGTGCAGTTGATATGATGGGAAAGATTTACAGTATAATTCATTAATACAAATATGTACTCACATGGAAGAAGTAACATCTCAGTTTCATAAATATACAAATTTCTAGACATGGCACCAACCATATTTCTGATAATTTTCTTTTGTATGGTAAACAGTTGCTTACTGTTACATAAATTGTCTCCCCCAAATTACCTAGTGGTTCAGTATAGAGTAAGACTATGCAAATTAGCTCATTTCAAGACATGTCACACATTATGGTATTCTGATCCTTAAACTCATGCCAGACCAAATATGTTACCTGTGAGCAGAAAGCATTGTATATTTCATATATTCACTGGCTGTTTCCTTTACTGTCCTCTCTTCTAGCAGCATGCGGGGAACAGCTTTGGTAAGGTTATTAGGAATGTCATTGTTATTTCCTCCATCAAACATGCCAAAGAGACCTTCCATGTTGCAAAAGGCAGGTAGGCGAATCTGAGTGATGTAAAGCCTGCAGAAATGTAATTAATTAAAGGAGTACTGACACAGATAGGAATGTCCAATGATATGGTAATTCTGAATAACGTTAAAACTAGCCCTTGAAATGCCCTACATTCTTAATGAAACACTGCATTAATGAATTGTGAGAAATTATGAAATATAACTTAAATTGTAGTAAAATGTTAAAATTTGCAGAATAAAATATGCACTATACAATGCTGAAGTCTAGGTGAAATATTGTAAACTGTCTGAAGTACCTAACATCCTACTCTCATCCACTAGTGACACATCATCAAATTGGCCATTTTCTGTACAACAGAGACACATTTGTGCAGTCACAACCTAACAAACATTTTTGGCGCTTGTACTGTATTGTAAATCATGGTGACTTGCCTTGCTATAATATAAAGGGTAAATTCAAATTCACTTTTGGGTTTCTAGACATACCAGATTGTACTGGGTTACACACTTCAAGAACCTGCATATTTCAGGACCACAGTATCTCAATGTATTTAATGACTACAAATATACCAGTACAAAGCAGATCATCCCAATTGTGGGTTTGTGTGTTGTGGTTTCACCTATTATTACCAGAATTATTGTGGCAACCCTCATGATAGGTAGTGCAGATCCCTTGCTTATTTATGGTCATACTTGAATGAGTGTGTGGGGTATTATGCCCTTGTGTTTGAATTATGTCTGGAAAGGATGATATATATATATATACATATATATATATGTGTGTGTGTGTGTGTGTATGTGCGCGTGTGCACACACACGCGCTATTGAAGAGTTTAAGGATGACAAGAAAACTAAAGTGATATCTCTGTTTTAGAAATTGGAGGTTATGAATAAGTTGGATGGGAGAATGAGCATTACTGCATTTAGATGCCATTATGGCATGAAGGAATCAACAGTTTGGTCAGCAGTTAGTACTCTTGTGGTGAGGGCAATGCCAGTAAGGCTCTTTCAAAACTGCACCTGAAGTCTAAGCATCTAGAATGCATGTTCCATGTCCTTGATGCCCAAGGCTTCTGCAGGATCTTGATCTTGCCCATCTGAATCTCTGAGTTGAGTGTCTGTCCAACACCACCATCTTACCCTGCAGCTTCTCAACAAGGGAATAATTGTAACTTGCGAGGCATACCACATTTGCCACACCATCCTCAGTATTTTGGATGCAAGTTGAAAGGAGGCCCCTTTCAGTGTCAGTGAATGCAGGACATTATGCACCATAGCTGCCTGCATAGTAAATATAAGGGATGAACTAAAGTCCACGGCTCTGAGTGGCTGCAGGAAGAAGCTTTGACCTGGAATAGTTAATGACTTACAGGGACTCACCAACCAGCAGGCCAAAGTAAGGTTGATATTGAGAAAGTTCTTGACACTCACGCTGCAGAGATAATTGAGAGGAGGAAGTTGATAAGAGATGACAGAACTCATTGAACCAGTTCAGAACCATTTGGGAATCCTTGTGCTAAGGAAGCCTAGGTTGCTTCCTCTTCTTCTCTGACAAAAACTTAGTCCAAGACAGTGTCTCTCACCTGTTGGGGAAGGCAAATCTACTGCTGCTGCACCCTGGCTTTACTTGGAGTTGCAGGTGCTGGTGTTGGTAAGTCTGTAGTCCTGGCTACTGTGTCAACGTTTGTGTATACGAGGGGTTGCTGGTAAGTCCTTAGCCCGACCTTCTTCCCGATGTAGGACGGAATCGATAGTGTCATTGGAAAGAGGGGTCTGTTCGTGTGCCGGATTGCAAGTCTTTTCTTGTTACAGAGCCTGAAAGGAAGCATGTCAGGCGACGCGCGCGATTTCAACAACATGGAAACGCGAGCTGTCATCAAGTTTTTTTCTCCCTGCAAGGCAAGACGCCGAAGTAAGTTAACGCCATTCTGACAGAAACATTAGGGGAACACGCACCATCGTATGCCACTGTCAAAAACTGGGTGGCCCAGTTTAAACGTGGTGATTTTTCCACCTGTGTTGCGCCTCGTCCTGGACGACCCAAAACAGTGACCACCCCGGAGATTATTGATCAAATTCACGACCTAATCTTGGAAGACCGCCGGTTTTCGGCTAAATCAATAGCTGAGCAACTGGGCATCTCACGTGAGCGGGTTGGGTCTATCATTCATGAAGATTTGTACACGCAGAAGCTCTCCGCGAAGTGGGTCCCGAAATGACTGAACGCGGATCAAAAACGTCAACGGTGAAAGTCGTCTGAGCAAATTTTGGAATTTTTTCGGCGCGATCCAAATGATTTCCTGTCGCGATTGGTGACGACACCTGGTTATACCACTATGACCCGGAGACAAAGCAACAATCAGTGGAGTGGCGGCATAGCGGCTCACCCCACCCCAAAAAATTCCGAGTGCAAAAATCCGTTGGAAAAGTTCTCGCCTCGACTCGATTTTTTGGGATCAAGACGGCATCCTCCTCATTGATTATCTTCCAAAGGGTCAACGCGGAGTATTACTTATCTATGCTGGTGCAATTGAAGGACATTTTGTAGGAAAAACGCCGCGGGAATGTCACCAAGGTGGTTTTGATCTTGCACGACAATGCCCCGGCTCAACGGGCACTTGCAACCCAGAAGAAACTGGCCTATCTGAGCTTCCATTGCCTCGATCACCCACCCTATTTTCCAGATCTGGCCCTGTCGGACTACCACCTGTTCCCCGGACTGAAAAAACAATTGAAAGGTCGCCATTTTTCATCCTACGCGGAGGTCATTGCTGCCGTGGAGACCTGGTTAGACGGACAACTTTCTGGATTTTTTTTTTGAGTGGCTTGTAAAAGTTAGAGCAACGGGCCAAGAACTGTACTGAGCTTCATGGGGAGTATCCCGAGTTTGGTCGCTGTAGCTTGTTCCTTCCTGGTCGGGCTAAGGACTCATCAGCAGCCCCTTGTAGTAACAACTGCAGATTTTTTTACTCGTGTAGAGTGTATTACTCTTTGAGAAGGAATTTTTATCATGAAGAATGAGATAGTAAGAGAGAGTTCATACTACAGTATCTTTTCTTGGTATAGATTATAAACCTTTTTTTCACTGTTAATTCATGTTTGTGATAAAATCGTCAAATTTAAAGAATTAAATAAATCCTGCAATCACAGTGAGCAAATGTACATAGATTTTTGATCACCAACATTCACTGTACTGGTCAGATGTTACAGATAGATGCTCTTTGCATCACTTCAGGCTGCTAACACCAAACTGCTAGTTGAGCTGACAAACCAAAAGCCTGTACACATTACAAATAATTTATACTCAAATTATAGCACATGTTGGAAGGGCTTTTCATTGTTCCATACATGCATTCCTGGCCCTTAATAACAACTTTACACTCCATTTGTATTTTGATTTGTTTCTTTTTTCAGCAATAATTATTCTGTCTCTGTCCCTATATGATTAATTTTCTCTTTTGCAATCTAATCTCCTGAAATATATTCCAGTAACTACTATATTTCTTACACAGCCATTTTTCATGTGTGTATCATATGTGAATACTCATTCCATGCATGGCATTTTGACACAAGGAGTAACGTGATAAAGAGAATGTTTCAGCACAGTAGAATTGTGGTCTGCCAGCATGCAACATGGAAACTTACGAATCTATGGCTCTCCAACTGTTTACATTAATGATATGAAGAAAAATTGTAATGTGTACAAGTTCTTGGTTTGCTCTTCCACTACTGATGCACATCTAAGGTACCCAAATTAACGTCAACATTTGTCTCATCTGTCTGAGTGACCCAACTCTGGGAATTTCTGTGTATGTATAAGGTGTTAAAATAAATAATGTAGTTTTAAATTGTTATATATATACTTTCAGTGTGCCAGTGCAGAATATGTCAAACAGCTTAAAAAATATGCGTATTTTCTGTAAGTGAAAATGTTTTCAGTGTAGGAATATTCATTTTCTGATAACATTCTGCTTAAAAAGGAAGAAAGCCTGAACTGTTGCAGGTACCAACAACTGCTTCAGTTTCTGCATGTGACTGAGTGTAGGAGGGATGTTGCTCTAATACCCTCACAAACAATAATCACAAGTACTCTGATTGACAGAGAATGGAGTTCATGACCAGCTACGTGGAAATTGCTGTGGAAAGTGATTCAGTATGACACTTGAAAAGTTTTCAGGTAAGAAAAGAAAAAATTTTCATAAATTTCACATTTCTTTGACAGTTGTTGCAACGTTGTGTTGTAAGTATTTATGTGTATACAGGATATGAATTAAAAGCTTTATCTTTATTTTCATAAACTCTGTATTTTAAAACCCAGTTGGAAACAATAAATTTAAGAATAAATTTTCTGGGCATAAGTGTTTGATAGGATTGTAGCAAAAGTGCTTTTCCATATGAGTGAAGAAACGTACCGTTCTCTATGGCCTGCAGTTTCAGAGAAACCGACTTTCCACGGTGGTCCTAAATATCCCCCTCCATCTTGGTATGGTGTTGAGGGAAGGCAGGTACGGTTCTGTCCAGAGACATCTACCAAGCTCATAGGACGATGGGTTCTAAACAAAAATATGTGAAAGTAACAAATTTCCAAATAATTTACCGTAATGAATATTACCTATATTTTTATTGTTATAAATTATTTATGTGTTAGGACAAACTGCTTACTTGTAGATTCGCAAAGAAAACAGGCGCAAGAAGTATTAAGCCTTTTAACGTGTACCAAACATGCAATAATCTCTCTGCCTTTAATTAAGATGGTGGTGGTAGTAGTGGTGTTTATATTAGTGACCAGTGGTGATGATGGTGGTGGTGGTGATAATGGTGGGTGTGCATTTTGAATGAGGCCTTTGTAGCCTATTTAAAGTTATTCTGGCAGTTGCATAGAGAAACTGATGAAACCATGAAAAGTCTCAGCCAAGATAATCACTAGACTGGCTAGTAACAGAACAGCGTACCTGTCTAATCAAAATGTAAGGCTTTACTGCTACACCAACAGCTGGGTATCTCAATATTACAGTCTTTAAAATGTATGTCACATTATCCAGCTTGTGATGTGAAAATAATAATAGTAGTATTAAACTGTGTATATTCTGTGTACTATAACTTTTGTGAGTATTAAAATATATATACAAGGATAAATTCTGAAAAAAATTAAAACTTCTGTTTTATTTGTAATCACACCTGTACAGTTGAAACTGTCGTGGATCCACATACAGTTTAGAATTACAAGAGAGGTCCAGAAACTGGAGCTGCTGAGGAACTAATGTTGCCAAGTTCACTCTGTCCAGGCAATTATGTGCTAGGTCCAATACCTGTAATCATTCATATCTTCATTATTACATATTATTTTCTTGTACACTGCAACTTAACATTTAATATGTCTGTACCTCACTTATAGTAGGTAGATCTCTTAGCAACTTATTACATTAAGTGACATATGTTTCCCTTAAACATACATGCTATAAACTTGGTGTTGTTTCAGGGAAATATTTGGACTCAAATTTACTGTAAGAATGAAATTAAACACAAAAATGCGTAAGTACAAATTAGTGAAGTCGAAAAAAGGCAATGGTAGCCTATTATTTAACAACACAAATTATGTGTTGTATAGAAGTTTATTGGAAGAACTGTTTGACTGCTGAAAGCTTTGTTCTCAAAGAATGCTACAGAAGTGGGTGTGTTTTCTTTATATGAAGGAATCTTTTGGGTGCTCTTTTAGGTCTTTGACAGAAAATACCGCTGATGTGTCCAGAATGAACAAAAGTTCGGATGTTACATTAACATAAAAAGTTATTTTCATTTCAGGTTCATTTATTCCCTGGCTTTTTTAATATGTGTTGGTACCCTGAAAATCCAAATATAAAAATGCAGTATACAAAACTATATGCCATTTTACTAGTTGTATTATAAACAAGTGAAATTTTGTGTCCCTCTAAGGGAAGAACGGAGACTAAGTGTGTGTACCTTGAGAGACTTCATTTTACCAAAGCATGGAATTGTTTGCAGGTGGTTAGAGTGTACACGTAGAACACGCAGGTGTTTTAGGCATGTAATATTGTCTGGTAAATTCTGCAGTTTATTTCCAGAGAGCACTAGTTCCTCCAGTTCGGTCCAAATAGCAACACAACTGTAACAGACAAACAAGGCGGAAAAATGAGTACTGAAAATTTTAGTACAGATATTGGCAATCCAATCCTCATGAACACTTTTTATGTACTTGTATCCTCTAACTGATAATGGTTGAACGAATGACTGAAACATGTGTGTGATTTCATGCTTCCACTCTGAAGTAGATAAGAACTGCACTCTTCTGGGTTATTATACAACAAACATTGATAATTTCTTACCAACGATTTAGAAGTACCTATTGGTCTGATCTTGGTCCTAGGGTCAAGATCAGATCGATAGGTAGTCCCAAAACATCAGTAAAAAATTACCAATACTCATTGTATAATAACCCCTAAGAGCGCAGTTCTCACTGACCAAAACATGTAGAAGATAATAATAAATAAAAATATGATGTTTGGGTGTTGTGTTTGTATGGAATTGAATTGAATTGAATTGCCAATGATTGACTAAGACAATGGATGGATCTCTGGAATACTAAATAAATGAAATGGGATGGGATGATGTTGTCCAGATTCATACAAATATGACTAACTGCCTAAATAATTAACAGAATGGGTTATTTAACCAGTCAAAACTAACTGATTTATGGATGGACCAACAGTCTGGCTAAGTACCACGTTCTCTAGATTGTAAGATGCCCAAGATTTTGAAGTCAAATAAAAAAAGCTCAATTTGCAAATAATTACTCAACAAAATGGCAGGGCAGTATATGGTTTCTGCTAGTCACAGAATCCCCTAAAATTCTCATCACTACAGTCCTGTTCAATATTACAGATACATTGTCTGAAGTTTCACTTTCATCAAACAGTTTATCAGCCTCAGGATCATCAAGGGAATTACTGATCCCAAACTGTTTGGAAGACTTCAAAAATTGTCTCACATTTCTCAGTCCTGACCTGTTCAAAATGGGTGATGCCATGTGCAGCTACCCATCACTTTACATCAAAGACAGCCTTTTTTTTTTTAAAAATTGTTGTACATTTCTTATTTCTGTCCTGTTCAAAATTGGTGATGCCATGTGCAGCTAACCATCACTTTACATTAAAGACAGCCTTTTTTTTTTTAGACATTGAAACTGTTAATTGCATGGTCTATTATCCAGTTATCCAATTCTTCACCCCTTCTTATAGATAAGGTCATTTTGCAATATGCTTACAAAAAGAGTGTTTAGTCTTCTGTACCTTCTTTAACTTCTCCTTTTCTCCATTCATGCACTATTTTCTCAGTTAGAGATATACCAAAATACCTTTGTGTGTCCCATTCCTGTGCTTGTTGCAGATTTGTTCACACTTAATTTGAAACCTTCAGTGTACAAATCCTCATCCGTTTATTAAAAATTCCGAAAAGAAATTTAGTTTCAGTAAGCTGATTGCCATGTATGCTACTAAGCATCTAGTGCAAGAAACCATGCAGCTTTTTTCTGTCTCTCAAAGGAAGAGTCATGTGGTAACCACCATTACCCATCCAGTGAGCATGGCAATCTTGGTCGTGTAGAAGGTTGGGGTTGCTGCGATTTTGGACCATGAGAAGCAGGAGTACTTTATACAGATTTTCATAAAAAAAAGTGTATCTTGTGGTCTGGAAAATGTGGTAATTTTAAGATGCAGAGTTCCTTGAAGAGTTTACAGTTACTCAGGTTTTAAAGAAGTTCCTTACTTTCATTTAGTTACATTAATTAACTAAACATGCCTATGTTGATGTAAACACACCAAATAAATATTTTGTGCTGATAGCATTTGTCAAATCCTGGTTCTTTGCTAAACACAAAAAATGTGTTTAAGGCCACATTTAAGAGAAATTAAACATTAAATATAGAAAAGCAAAGCAATACATGCATAGCAATGGGATGCTTGAAGCCATAAATTTTGTTTCAAATGTCACAATAGCTCAACCCATAGCAAATGTGGCTATCTTGGTGTGAAGGTAGGCCTTTTTTGTGCACACAGGTTAAAAACTGTAAATACATGAAATCAGATGCCATGCCTGAGAAAACACAATATACACTGAGAACAACTGTATTTGAAATATGCACTTAAGAAGAGATTTCTTTAGATTAAAAAATGTGTTTACAATTTATACTGTTAAAATCAGTCAAGGACATGTTTATGCTTATGCTCATAATACTAGTTTGCTTGGGGGAGTAGGACATAAATATCAAAGAGTACAACACAAAAATTCTTCTATAGGTGAGAGTAAAGAAACTAGTGTATAAATAATTATCTTCTAAATACATAATGTTAAAATGATTGCAAGTGCTCAGAAAAATGTTTGGACCTAATTATAATGAAATAAATAAGCACATTAGAGTATTACATAATGAGGGACTCATGACTTAAGCACAGAAAATGTAGTATTGTGAGGGTAATTAAATTTAGGAGACTATGATTGGCTGACTCTATTGAATGGTTGGGACAGACAACTTTCCATACAGAACTTTGGTGGTGAAATCTCTTGGCTAATGTCCATAAACAAGATGGAACAATAAAATGGACTGATTTTAGGAAGATAAGTTTTAAGGATTCAAAGTGAGTGAAATAGCTCAAAACTGTCAGAGAAATGGTCAAAATTTGTGCTATGCTACCAAGGTGTTAATTTATTGTTCAGAATGGCTACCATGTCACTTCACTTTGCTCACTTTTGTGTAATCATCACTGCTGTGTTATTCATCTCGTACCCTTATCTTCAGAGCTGAATAATAAAATTGATATACCATACACTCCACGCTGTTTCAATTAAAAAATACAGTGCATTGTTATATAATACAGCTAATTTAACATGGTTATTATTTTATTTTAAAACAATGCTGAGATAATTGAAGTAAAATCTGTACTAGTGGAAGGCAATTTTGAGTTATGCAAACTATATGCTCACACAGTGACATTCAGTGCAGTACATTTGTATAGATACAGCACGCAAATTAATAGTTTTATATAAAATTTTTTGTTAATAATATGAAAAGAGGGGCCTTCTGTAGAAAAGTAATTTGCAAGTTCTACACTTTACTATGCCACAAAAAACTTCTAGAACACATATGTGAATTAAAACAGTATATAACAAATCAAGTGGGCTCTGATTGTGACAGGAATTCAAAAAATGAAAGTCAGACATGCTGTGTATACATGACAATTTCTAACTAAGGACCTGTCAAATATGACAGAGTACTAAGCATTTGATCACTGTATTCAGTAGCAATAGCCAGACTGTGGACATGGAATGGGTAAAGCTAGGTGCCTGAAGGTAGTGTGGAAATAGAGAAAGGAAATTTAGGCTATTACAAGTGGTAGGAAGACTGATCCATAAAGACAACAGGACTATCTTTGGATAAACTCTCACATAACAACAATGAAACAGAAGCCAGGTGATGTTAATTTGACTGTGTGTAGGTCATAACATGCCATCATTCTTTCTATTCACATGGTTGAATAAAAACAATTCATGACACACAAAATAGAGCACGGTTATGTTAAGTGCAATGTGGCAACCAGGTTTTCTTTGGATTGCAGTGTTCTCTCTCTCTCTCTCTCTCTCTCTCTCTCTCTCTCTCTATATATATATATATATATATATATATTACCTCTCAGGTAATGTTGTGATGGAATTATATGCAACATGCAGTGTGTGGAGATTGGTAAACCTGCCAAGGACATCTAATGAGTTGTCAGCAAGGCAGTTAGCAGTGATATATAGTTTCTCTAACTGGTGATCCTGATGACATCCATTTGGCAGTGCACACAGACAGTTATTTGACAGGTTCAGCACACGCATCCTGCAAAACCAACCTTATATTACGACACATCCATTTCAGAATACTTATGATGCAATGGACTCTTGCTAGCCAGTGTTACCAAATTGAAGCAGGTAATTGTAGATTTATAGTATACAATGTTCCACCCTTTTGGAGACGATAAGTGAAATAATTTTTTTAAATAAAAAGTGTAACTTTCATATTCTATTCTTATTATGCCTTTTACAAAGTCTCTTGGCACTCATCATATTATACACAGTTCTTTGTTACCTATAATTTGCATATTTTTGACGTTTAAATGAACCTCAGTGCTTTAGCATTTTGCAGAAATTCCACTCGCTTCCTATAACTCTCAAGTTGTAAGCAGTGTAATGTGGATTTTCTGAAGGGGGTTACTAATAGTTCTCTCTTTCCAAATACTATGCATACAATTAATATGTCAACTAATAAGTGCACCTAATAACATGCAATTCATGACATGCATCACACTCCAACATGTTTTAGCTCTGGGGTGCCATCCTCAAGGAGTCTTCTAGAACAAAGCAATACAAGTCCAACCTGCTAAACTAGGTACTGCTTATCACACTCACTAGAATGACTAAAATTTTAAAAATTCTAAAATATGTAAAATTAATAAGCATCAAATTATGTTCTTGTGATATTCAAACTATGTGGTAGTGAGTTGCTTCAAGTACATAATCGCAGGCATTTGTATTCTGTACAGAGTACGAATACACACATCTCTGTTGATCTGTGTTATCTGAAGAAATCTCATCCAGATGGAGCATGTGAAGTGCATAGTTTTGGGCTGTGTAGTATACTAAAAATGTCATGAATTGTATTTTATTAAGTGCATGTTTTGGTTCATATATTAATTGTAAGAATACACACGGTTTGAGTAATATAAAATATTGTGTGTATACTTCATTCAAATGGGGTATATTGACATGAATTTTGATGTCCCCAGTATACCATATGTAAATGCGTGTGAGTGATTTTTCATTTCAGTATTGTGACTAGAATCTAAATTCTGAAACAATGCTGACTTCTCCAGATTAGGTCCACTTCTAGTCAGAAGGGTGTAATTAGTTCCAACAAAGGACCACAGGAAAACTTGTTGCCCCATTCTTACCATATGTTATTGGGAACAAGGAGAAATAACTAGAAATAGTATAATTAAAAGCTAACTGGCAGCACTAATCCTCAAAAGTATGGAATGATAGAGTAACATCTTGCAATGTTATGACATAAGAAGCCACAGTTTCACAGGAAAATCTCGTGGGCTTATGCTTGCAGAAACCATGGACATTTTATACCATCCTGCTTTTGAGGAAACAGTGTCTGTAGATCAGCGTCATGTGATGTTTTATGCCCAGCAAACATGACACTTTGATGGTGCAGTAAATGGCCCAGATAATGAAATTGAAGATGCATATTAACATTGAAATTGATTATACATCAACAAAAACTTTTGGAAATAAGAGTAATTATGACACAGTCCCCTCAATGTCTGTTAAAGTAGCAAAGAGTAAATCCTGTAAGAAAATTGTCAAATTAGTTATCAAAGTGACTGAACAAAATCCCACACAACCAACAGTGAAATTTCAACAAAAGGAAACCAGGCACGAATAAAAATGCCAAGTTGAGTAAAAGGCTGTATTTGTTGTCACCCAGATAGTTATGTCTGAAAATAAATAATGACAATGATTTATTTTCAAGGCAATGATTTGGCTAATGAAAACAAACATGATTGTGGTTTCAAAATCACACCACTCATTGACGTGATGCATGGTGCTTTTAGACTACTGTAATTTGTGTGAAATATCTCTTATAGATGAAAAGATGGTCAAATGCTGTGTTCATAACAACCTGAGACAGTTCACTCATGGGTAACCACACATGTCTGGTTGTAAACTATGGGTTTTTTATGGCACAAATTGGGACTGCTTCAGCCACAGTCTGTAATGGGGTCAGATTCGAACTAACTGTGCAGGGGATGGTATGCTTCTAGGTTTGAAAGTTGTTCTAAATATGTTTGATTGTGTTGGTGATTAAATGGTCATTGTGTCTTTTTTGATAGTTTTTCCACCTACCAGGACATTTTGGTGCAGATGGCATAAGAGAGAATTGTATTTGAAACTGCCCTCTGATTAATGTAATAAAAGAAAGCAAAAGGAAGAAAGAAGTGCATTTGACCAACAGTATTATCATAATGGAGAGGTGCTGTCCATTTGGTGGAATGACAATGGCACCAATTTTTAAGCAATCAATCCTCGTGCGACAGTCAGTCGATGGAATGGAGACCTAAACAAAAAGGTAGGCATATAACAACCCAGAGAGACATATCTGCCACGTGGGAGATGTTGATCATCATGACTGGTTGGGAGGGAAATATGCTGTTGTGTCAAGTGTAAAAAGTGTTACTAGGCACTGTTTACATGTATGATAGATATGGCCCCAGTAGCTTAATGGCTCATCTACAGTCAAGTACATGGAACAGGGTCAAGCATGTTGTGCCTGTGCCCTGTTGAAAGCAGGCTGGTTGACTTTTGTCATTGTGTGATAGTCACATCAGAGTAAAACCTGATGTTAGTTTTGATGGTACCGGCCATATTTTGCCAAAATGAATAGAGCACAAAGATGTGTTCACGATGGGTGCCAAGGAAAACCATGATCTCTTTGCATTAAATATAGTATGACCCTGTGCATTCAGTGCTTTGCTCCATATCACAATAAGTGAAATTTTGTGTTATCAATGTGTCAAATAAAAGTGTATTATACATTATGTTCTTTGTCTTATGGACCGTACTTAATATAGGGAGTAATTCTGTGACAAGAATACAGGAGCCCAGCATCTGTTCTGGAGGATGGCCAATTTCTCAGAAACTAGATGTCAAAAAAATTAAATGTGTTCAGATTTGGTTATTTGTAGCCCTTCTTATATTATATATAAACAACATAAATCTGCATCAAAAAATAATTTGGGCTTTAATGGGTTAATGTGTTGTGTTAATCAGGAATTTTATTTTTAGTAGGAGGAAGCGCTCATAAGGGGTAGATGAAAGTCTGGTAGCTACAGACCACTGGTTTTTCCAGACAGCTGGCAACCCTACCAATTCTGAAATTCATGTTTTGCTGCTAGACTGAGAGATGTGTGTTATTGCATCAACCACGACATGGTGTGTGGGAACTCTGCAGCAGTCACAGGGATGCAAGAGCCTGATTTCTACCACAATATAATTTTCAAACTTTGCCAGGATGTGTTCAGAGATTATTTTGAAAATTACTGACACTAAAATGAAATAAATGAGCTATATTTAATAGTGTAATAATATCTCATTTAATTTGCATGGCCTAGGAAACTGCTTATGGAACAACCTTCATATGTGTCCAGCAAACTGCTTATGGAACAACCTTCATATGTGTCCAGCAAACTGCTTATGGAACAACCTTCATATGTGTCCAGCAAACTGCTTATGGAA
>Ga0123352_10004725_pt1 | contig 20176 bp, 14 predicted proteins | sample TergutLab28metaG_FD_89700 | JGI IMG/M metagenome (GOLD analysis project Ga0123352, IMG submission 89700) | Labiotermes labralis P1 segment gut microbial communities from Petit-Saut dam, French Guiana - Lab288 P1 | ecosystem: Host-associated > Arthropoda: Insects > Digestive system > Gut ...
AAAGTTGCATTTTATATATTTATTCAACAAATATAGGTACTGAATATTTTAAACATGGTGTATACTCTCCGTTTTTTTCTCTTCAAAATGCAGTTTGTTTCATAATTCTAACATATTTGGTTCGTGTATTATTCACATTTTATATACAGGGTGTTCTAAAATTAAAAAAGTTATTCTGGCGTCAAAAGGTTAATGCAGGAATGCATAATTTTCCAAATATCTAGGAGCCATTTCAAAACTGTAAGTGCAAGAAGCTGTACTGAGGACTCACAAATATTGGGCACCCAGGTCAGGTGAATTGGTACCCAGGATTTGTGTACCCACAGGTTAATGAATTCCATCTACAAACATGTCAGATTAATAAATTGAGGATGAATGTTAAGTGTACTGTTTGTGGTTGCAGTAATCCACTGCATCGATTAAAGTTGCGATTAGCAATCCAGGAAATGGTCTCCCTCACAAGCCCTTCAGCACCTAAAACCTCACGCACCACATTAGCTTTTGGGGATATGAACCATGAATGGATTGGCAATGCATGGCTACCATCACTTGGCTTACCTCAATACAGAACGACCTTCATGGAGTGCTTGGTAGATGCAAGAATGTTGGACCATCTCAACAAGAAGGACCTGCGAGGGCAGCTCAAAATGGTTGATAGTTTCCATAGGTAATGTTTAATTGAAATAAAAAATTATGATAAAATATTAGCTGATCACAGAATGACATAATGGTATAAAGCAGAAAACTTTATGGTATGTGGGCAGGAGGTACAAGACGTGAAGAAAAGGGAGAAATATTGACCACAGTGTCGAATGTAACAGTAGCCTTTGTCTGCATAAATATTCTGTGATTAATGCATTTCTAAATGTAAGTCCATTGTCTGTGACTTGTTTCAGTCAGTGAACATGTTCTGTATACCATTATGGAAAGTTTTATGCAAATTTCTGGCTAGTATGTGTTCTAAAGAAATAAAATTAATCACCAGAATACAAATCATAAATGTGAGGCCAGTGTTGCCTTGGTAACTTATTTGTATCATACAGTTTTGTTATCAATTATAATGAAAATATTTTTAATGTGTTTTGTTTTTAACATTTCTACAATCTATAGTTATTAGTTCAGGCAGTTAGTTGCAACAAGTAAGCGTTTTAATGCTTATTTTTTTTATACTGAAAAAACAACAGGATGACAGCCATACATTTAATTGGTTTCAAGCCTGTTGCCACAAAGGCTCAGGTTCGATTCCAGGCCAGTTCGTATGATATATATGATGGACAGAGTGGCATTGGGACAGGTTTTACTCTGAGTATATTAGAGTGTCCTTATGTGCATCATTCCACAAATGCTCCTTACTCATTCTTGTATCACCAGGGCTGTGTAATTTTAACAACTGGCAGCATTGTTAGATAACACACCTGAAAATGAATTCTAAATTTAAAACCAACAACAAGCTCAGTAAGTTTGGAGGTAAAGTTAATGTTGTCCGTTTGTATGTCATGAAGGTGTATGGAGGAATGGAGGTGTAGTTGCTCCTCAGCACTACATGGGTAAGAGTGGTCGACTTTGTGCCTTGTCTGCTTCTACCTGTGATTACAAGGTCTCTCACTGTCCATTGAATAGGCAGTTGGGTGGAGTGTATAACTGGTGTGGTTGCTTTGAGGAATAGATAAATCTGCTACTCCTGCCTAGAATTAAACCACAGTTCCTTGGATGCCTAGCCCATAGCCTCTTCACTATGCCAGCTGAGCTACTCTGAACATGCATGTGCTGTGTTTTCTAACACTAAATGACAAGTAATGTGCACACATATTTGTAAACATGCACATGGCTGTAGTTTGTTCAATCAGGAAACAAATAATTTCACACATTCACCAGCTGCTGTTGTGATGAACTTGGCCCACACATTCTGGAGCAACCTGATGTGAAACAAGAACATAGATACTAATTACAATTACATGGGTAACTGATCTTCTACACTTTTTCTTTCCAGGACAAGCCTACACTATGGCATTTTGTGTCTAAAAAGACTCAATTATGATCGTAAGCAGCTAGAAGAAAGGCGGAAAGCTTCAGAAAATGACCTCGTAGATGTATTAGTGTGGTCCAATGAGCGTGTCATACGATGGATCACACATATAGGTTTAAAGGTATTTAATATGAAATGTAGTTTCAAACATGTGATAACCGTGAAGTTATTATATTCTATGGAGCTAACATATTTGTGGGAACTTCTATCAGAGCTTGTTTTATTTGTTTGTTTATTTATTTTTAACCTCTTTCTTCTGTAGAAAGGCTCTGACACCACCATGCTCTCTGAGTATCCACTCCTTTGAACCTTTGAACCAGTTGACTTATTTTCATGAAATGTGGTTGGGAGACCACCTCAATGCCACAGGTTTTAATTTTCCACAATCGGACATGTGTCCTTGTAAGATGAGAGCATTACTAGCACCACTTAATCATTTGGTGCCTGTAAGTAACACTCTTCATTTTACGACATACGCCCTTGTAATTTTAAACTATCCACTTGTTTCAGAATAACAAGTACCAAGTGTCACATAAACACAGTTGTTTCTCCCGATGATGGGCACATAGTCGCCCGAAACATGTAGAGATTGATAGATATACTAAGAATAAATTGTGCACCAAGTTGGCTTTATTTACAAAACTGAATACTCTGCACTTGTAGGAATATGCAAACAGTCTTCTGGAGTCTGGTGTCCATGGGGCTCTTATAGCGCTGGATGAAAGTTTTGATTACAACAGTATGGCACTGGCACTGCAAATACCTACACAGAATACACAGGTATGGCACCATTCTTGAAAATTCATGTGGAAGGGATTGAGTTCTGTCATACATGCAGGTAGGTTATAATAGCAGGCACTTTTCTTTCATCTTCATAGTATAGTGAACTTGAATGAAGGTTTTGAATACTTTCAACTTAAAAATTGTGTTCATGTTGATGTTATTTCAGTCAAGTTCAAGAAGTGTCCAGTAACATGCATGTTAGATTCAGAGAGTTGCCACAGCAGTAAGATGACTTGCATGAAGGGGAGTCCCAAGCCAAGGATGGCTGCCCTGACAGATTTCTCATGGTTTTTGGCTTTCTGTCCAGATAATTTCAGTAGTTGTGTTTTAATACATGCTGTGATTACTCACTCCAGCATCACTTTCATTTCGTCATTCTTCTTACTGCAAGTCATATGTTATCTTCTTAGCAGGACAGTATAAGACCACCTCAGCTGTTCCATGCTTGATGGGCTACTTTCTGTAACATTTTGATATTTTCTATTTGCTTTTTACAGGTACGACAAATGTTAGAAATGGAGTTTAACAAAATGCTAGCTGTTGCAACAGAACGTCGGGTGGAATCAGACTTACCGAAGTCTTGATATTACACCGCAAGGCATCCTCACAACTAAGACTATTTCAGAAAGATGTCATGGACAAGCGTTCAGGCTGAGAGGACCTGGGCCCTCTCCCCATCCTATAGTAGCCATCACTCAGCATTCCTTTCTCAGTTCAGGCTGGACAGTTGAAACACCAGCATCAGTCAGTCAGTCAGTACATGCATTTCTTTTCAGCCACTGACATTTAACTGTGTTACCATACAAAGTGAAAACATCTTGTTTAATTACATAACAGTGTTTGTTCTATTTTCTTATTCTAATTTGTTTTTAAATACATTGATTTTGGCCAGTGCTGAATCTCCCATGCCTAGTCTGTATCGTATCCAGGCATTTGGACTGATACCTGAATGAACTGTGGTAAATGTTAGTGTAACTGTCAAACAAAGACCTAGTAAATAACCTGACACTACCTCCAACCCGATCCAAATGTGGTGATGTTTTTCTTACTTTTTCCTCTTTCTTATTTTAATAATTTATGAAAGGGACTTGTGTTATTGTTTCATCCACAAGAGAAGAGCTTTAAGAATATTATTAAGTAACATTACTGCTGAATGTGTCAGTCAGTGCCATCATTGAGAGAAGAACTTGCAGAGTATGAAGTTAGTAATCCACTCACCTACTATGTATTATGTAAACCGTTTATCTGTATTGCTTCCTCTACACTAAACCTTGCCCTGTTTCCAGTAGCTCTTTTCTCCCGCCCTTTACTTGACAAAACTGGTGCTCTGTTGTTATTATAAAACTGATGACGTGTTTAAAAAATATAAGTTGGTTCGCAGTGTTAAAATTGCAGGACATTTGTGGGCCTACAATTTGAAAGAGACAGATAATGAAGCAGACGATCCAAACTCTATGTATTATTATTGATTCTAGTTGAAAGAAATGGTTACCAAAGTAATTGGCAGTTAGCCAGTATGTTGAAATGTTGTACAAAGTGTGGTGAATGAGAGATTAGAAAGAATCCATTTCAAGTACATAATACAACTGTTGAATGTCTCCAGTTTCATTTTATAGTATGGTCATGTTCCAAAAACTTAGCCCTTTACACAAGATTCCTGTGTAGAGAATCGTAATAAACTTACCTTTTTCTAATAACTCCTTGTCTCTAACACACATTTCATGCTAAATCTTCATTAGTTACCTTTGCAATGCTGTTAATGATCAATGGACCAAGCCAATAATAAGAGTAAGTTGATGTAGTGGAAAGAAGCAGCAAGAGTGAACAGAAATCAGTACATATTGGTGTGACATGTCAGGACATACAAAAGCATAGTATTTGTTACATTAGCTTTTATAATCTTAGAAGGTAATTTTCTGTGACAGCAAATATGACAGCTGCAAGTGTGTATTATTATTTCATTCTTATTGCAAGCAGATTTATCTGATAAATAAACTGCTTAGGGATTACTATTTTTTCCATTCATGAAACAGTTTATTGTGATGGAAAATAATGTGCAGTATTCTGTCTGTAAATGCAGAAAAATGGGTGTGTGTTTTAACTGCTTTCTGGCTTTTTCCAAGAGCATGAAATATTCATTGTAAGGCATTTCAGAATCTGTGCAGTGAAAACTAACTTAGTGATCATCTTGGTCCTGACACATGAAAGTGGAGGCAGCAGGTTTCTTCAAGACACTGATAACCATCTACAAGACTGCATGGTTTTATAACCCAAACAACTGTGGCCTGAATTTCAGAATTCAGTTGGACACAGTCAGGTGATTCTGCAAAAATTAAGTTTTATTTATACAAGTATGTTAAGTTGGAACTTTTTATCTGAGTGAATAGAGATTAATTTGTGCAGAGTCTGGGCCAACAGGCTGACCATATAAAGGGTCTGAAAACTATACTGAAGGGTGAACTTCCATGGTGTCTTAACAAAGACAAACATTGTAAATGTTGAAATGTTCAGTTATGTGTTCCTAAGAGCCACTATGGTTGTGAGTTTCTATCCCATTTCCGCAACATTCCTGTGTGCCAACAGGTATTACAGTAGTCCACATTACTGTGGTCACTTGGACTCATATAAATTCACTGTAGTACATCATTTTTTTTCCTTTATTAAACAGAACCAAATTCACATATAATATATATATTCATGCAGTAACATGTGCATATGGTCACTTTAATAAAGACAATAAATTAGATTGAAATACACTGAATGAACAACTTTGAAACATGGTACATCATATTACTGTTCTATAACACACGGATTCTTCATGAGGTGGTATGTAGTGTGTTACCCATGTGATTTATTGCAAAACATCGATGCTGCTTCTTAATATGTCATTCATATTGCATCGAAATACATTCCTTTCAGTTTGTAACTTTTCATAAAATTTGAAAATTAGTTTAGCTGTTACTTTTTTAAATCAGTTTTTAAAGAGGGGGTTTGTTCATATTTTCATCCTGACTTGCTCCTTTAAGCTTCTTTCACAAAAAATAGCTGTGCACAGTTAATAATGCTAAAGATTCAGGTATTCTGGGATGTGATACTATGCTGGTGTGTGAGTGGTTGTTGACATGTCCTTCCAAACGTTGGGAACTACTCACCCAACAGCATTTTGCCAAATCTCGGTTGACTGAATTCTCAGCAACACTACTGTCAGAGCTCCAAATATTACATAATAAAACTAATCATCAGATACTCTTACTCAGTTGTGAAACACTGACCAGTTGCCATCAGAAGAGGGAGGGGGAGAAGGCAGCACAAGACTATATCTGGCCCTGTTATTAAAATTTCAAATTTTGTATTTTTGAAGGCACTGTGAACTTTCTTTAAAAGGAAATGTTGACAAATTTAGGTCGATTAAGTGTCCAGTGGATAGTCAGTTGCATATTATTATACACTGTACACAGATTTCATTTGAGCATTACAGTTTGAATACCTATAATATTCAGGACAGAAAACACTTCAAGAAGTACACCATATAGTTTTTCTTCAATTTTATCAAATTTCATTCCTAATAAGTGGCAGAGATTGGTTACAAAATCTATATTGCTGTGTTCCCTGTAGGAGTTTAGAAATTTCGTAAGTGAAGGTTACACACTGTTAACCAGAACTTACACAACAATAAGGTGAACATTGTGTGACGTCTGCAGTGGCTGTTATGTACGCAAAATAAAATCTGCCACAACAAAGAACACAAAACCAAACACTTGCCATAGCTGCCACACAGTCAGTCAGTTCGTCACTATAGTGCAGTGTAAATGCCTAGAAAACATTTTTCCCCTCCCTTCTTCCCACTTCCATGCTGGTAAACTGCTGTGGAGAGAAATGCCCTGTGCCATTAACCGCTCAAAAATGGCCCTTTCCTACGCCACGGTGAGTCAGAGCAAGTTAGATTCCACATTAATACATTTAATTGATGTTCCCACTAGAGTGACTTGCAACTGACTATGTCAAATATGATGACTTTGTCTCTCCCTGTTTGTGAACATTAAGCTGCCTGCTCAAGCACAGACTTGTGTACAGTGGGTTCCTGTATTTCACTAATATTGACTCATCAGCATGCTGTTTGTGTTAATATTTTCTTCTGATCACTTCACTTCACTGCCCATTGCCTATCACTTCAATTTTCTCATGTCTATATCATGTTTATCTGGCTCGGGCTATACAATAGCCCTGTTGCTGTGCAAAGGAATTATGGATGTCTCAGCCCAGTTCTTGATGGAGAATTCTGAAGTGATTATTAAAAACAGACTGTACGTATATCCTCACAGTCCCATACTCTTACCACCTCTATCCTGTTGTTAGTAAAAGCATGTAAATTTTAAGTTGTACAAACTGACAAGTGGGTAACATCTGTGCTGTATTTGGTTGTTAGAATAATTTCACATTCTGTTGTACTTCCAGGCTTGTGGAGGTAATGACAGACAAAAGAAATATATTTTTTTATGTTTTGCTGACCATGCATCTCAGTATATTTATCTTAGTGATTAACCAAGCTGATGCACAAAATTTTTGTTTTACAATAAGTTTATTTCATGCCTCTACATGTTTCGAGCACATGTGCTCATCATCAGGGGGGTCAAAATTGTATTATACAGCATCTGGTACCAGATGCTGTATAATACAATACATGTGCTCAAAACATGTAGAGGCATGAAATAAACTTATTGTAAAACAAAAATTTTGTGCATCAACTGGGTTAATTACTAAGATAAAAAAAAAAGATATGTCAGATTTTGTCCACAGTAGTGTGGTATACATTTACATATTTGTATAATAGTGAAGTCATTTATTCTGCTGGTGGACTACGATTAGTTTTGCAGATTGTAATTAAAAAGGGTGTCGACAAATGTATGGTTGTTACAGAATTGCTCTTCAGTATCAGATCTTGGCTGATCACATCCTCTTTAATTGTCAGCTACAGTATTCTTACTGTCTGAAGATTTTTGTTTCTGTTAAATGCCCTCATAATCATTAATATGGGACACAGTTACAAAATCCAGGCAGTGAAATTAAAGTACCATCAAAATATTTTAATGGGAGTCCACATACCGTCAAACCAAGTAAAAATTAAATGTTTAGTAATCATGCTTTGTGAGTTTTAGTAATTTGCTTATGAATTATGTACATCACACTTTTCTGTTAATAGTCTGTCGTCTCATATTGAAATGTTTTGTCATATGATGTTTCATGCATGGATGAAGGTGCATTGGAAGAATGTGTGAAAAGCTTTATTTTAAGAAAAAAATTATGTGAATATACAGCATGGCTGCAAAATTCCTTGGGAAGACTGGCTGCGGTTGTGTGTAATAAGATCATAATCATTACCTCTGAATTTGAATATTTCGTATGAAATTGTCTGAATGTGACAAACTGTTGTAATTTTAAATACGGTAACATTTCAGATGCTCACACCATTCCAGATAACCGTAATACTGCGTGAGTTCCCTGTCATGCTAGATATGTCATGAGCCCTTGCTCATTGTATGTTGACTCCGTATATTTTGGTCAGTATGTTCCCTTTGATGTGTTGACATGAATGTGCCTAATGTTGTGCATTACTTTACGGTAGGCATGATCCAGGAGTCCATTTTAAGTCTGTGTTACCAGAAATCAGTTCATAGCAATCCTCAATTGTACCCCATCCCATCAATCAGGGTTTCAGAAAAATTGTCTTAAGTCTGGTAGGCAGTTAATTATTTTAGCTGCAAGAAAAGGGCAGATCAGTAATTTTTGGTGCCTTATTGTGGCTGTCACTTCCTACCAGTGTGCAGGATTGATTTATTCCAGTTGTACTGTGTGTTCTAAGTGTATGCCAGCCAGGCATAATATAATAAGCAAAGAATTGTGAGTTACCAGTTTATGTTGATGTGAACTTCTTTAGTTAATTTCACCTGTGCCACCAGTGATGAAGTAAGATTGCCAGCACTCCAAAGGTCAATTTCCAAATGCCAAATGGGAAAGTACTCACTTATCAAAATTTGTTACCACCGACAACCACGTGACTATACATTCACACTGCCCTTAGCATTCAGGTTGTATATTTCAGAGTGTGCCTGTACTTGCTATTAATTGCCAGACTTTCAGAATAACACAGTTTATGGTGTCAGGTAAAGCCACGAAACTATTCAAACATGTTTTATACAAATTATAAATGGTTTATAAAAATTTTACATATTTCTTGCACCAAATAGCCTCAGCTTGGCATATCCCACATAGAGCATCCATTGTTTTTGAGTGATGTGCTTGATTTATGTCATTTTTGCCATCTTTTTTGCTTATTTTTCTCGAGATGGGATGAAACTGGTATTGCTAGTATTGTTCTTCTCATAGGACACATTTTGATTACCTCGTTTTCCATGTTAGGTTATCCTGCCTTTTTACTGTTGTATTATGGGTACGTAACATATATGAGAAAGTGGTTATCATATCGGGTAAAATGTGTATCCCTTTCATGGATATATTTCATACTGTTTAGGCCTCTACAAAAACAAGATAACATTCTTAGCTTGTATTCAAGCATTGTTACAAGGATTGTTATTGTCGCCGTTACAAATTACTTGTTTTTTATCAATTATGTAGGCTGTGAACCCACATATTAATCTCGACCACATTTTCCGTCTGTGTAGGCAACCAAGAAAGCAGTTAAAATGGGCCATTTACAAATTTCACTAATGCACGTATGTGTATTCTGATTGTGTCTGAGGCATTAATGTATTCTGTATTAGTCATACAGTTACTCTATTCTGATTTTAGTAACTTGCAGTATAGAAAAATTCTTGTGGATATGACAGGAATCATAACTGTAGGCTGCTGGCATGAACTTAAGTATAACACATGTTTAAGGTGTCCGTATTTAGCAGTTTTTGCATTTATGGTGATCAGTTTTTGTGGCTTCAGTATTACATCCACCAATCCTTTTACATATTATTATTATTATTATCATCATTCATTCATTCATGCGTTTAGCATTTGTCTCTAGTCCACACACATACTTCACTCTACATTTACATTTTTGATATCCCAAGTAATTAAATAGGCATAAAAGAATTTGCATTTCATTTTTGTACATATGGGTATTTTGTATTCTCTTTCAAATTGTTTTTCTGTTGTGGTGGGATGCTGTACCTTTGCGTTATTCCATATGCAGGATCTCTAGTTTATCATGAATCTTGAGACCGATACATTGTTATAGCAAGCTTTGTGCGTGATGGAGTAGGAGAAGCATATTATTCATTACTAGTTCCTTCTATGGTATAACCTACGTAGTTAAAAGTAGATTCTCAGGGTGTAGCCTTCTGCTTTTGTGCAGACCTCACATCTCCAAAAAAATGTTTCTAGATGCAGGGCAGAGTTGTAATCAAATTATGGGAATTTCCTGTGGATTATTTTCTTTGAGTTCCTGTACTTAATGAGAATTATTCATGTGCAAAACTAATCTGATATAAATTTTGGAATGTATTATTTAAACAAAAAATTGCTATATTATCCTCCCATCACTAATTATGCACCACAGTCTGTCTTTCAAAATGGGGCTTCATGAACTACATGAGAAATTGTTGTGTATTGAGCATTTACATGCCCCATCAATGTAAACCATACTTCATGAGAATGATATGTAATTTCTAGGTCAAGAAGGCAGTTGAACACAGATTCCTGACACCAGCTGCATCATCGGATACTTGCTTCACAGTCTGCAGGCTGCAGATTGCATGTAACTGTCATTTTATAGAGTTGTACCTGTAACAGTTTTGTTGCAATGTGAACACTACTTCTTGACATTACACACTGAAGTGCCAAGAGATGTAAGAGCATTTTATCAGTTTGCTTCCCATCAAGTGCTTATATCTTTCAAGTTTTTCTTCATGCACTGCATGTCCTTCACCTTTTTGTCCAACACTGATTATGTTACACAAGATGTGTTGCTGTGGAAGGCAAATTTTCTGTGAAACTTTCTTCAACATAGTACAATCCTATCACATGCATAGATCCAGTATGCACTGACTTTATGATAAACTAGAGATGCAATGTTATGTTTTATACAGGATAATTTTAAATCCTTTACACTGGGCAGGTATACCTTGAAGGTATAACCAGAATTATGACGGCATGGAAGAAGAGAGATGTCCCAGACATAACATATTTATGTGCTTGAAAGTATATGACTGTACTTTAAAGTTATATTGATTAGATATCTCAGCCTCTCACTGGATAATATGGTGTGAAGTGCATCTTTTTTCCATTGATTTTATCCAGAGGATAATGTTGTCTACAAACCCCAGTTTATGTTCTGTCAAGTCACACTTGTGCTGGTCTCTTGTGGTAACAATTACCTGTACTCTGATTGTAAGTGTAGAAAGTTGAAGTGATTTTGGACCAAGAATGAGCATCTCAGGAGCACGTTACTTTTAAACAACTTTTCCTGGAGATTTAACATAGCTGTTACTGTATAAAATGTTTCAAAACTATTCTTCAAATTATTGAACGGGCTATCCCTTCAGTTTTCTGTAGGTACTTGTTGGTATGGAACCCCTTTACCCCAGCCAAGGTTATAAGTTTCCATTGCGCACGCACGTGTGTGTGTGGGTGTGGCTGTTGTCATGCAGTGGTGAGCAGAGAATGTTTGAGTGTTTTGTCAAGCTGCTTGTAGTCAGGTTACTTGCTACATTTTGTGCATTGTTGTTTCTACAGGGAAACATATATTGTAAGGGAATTGTTGTTCTGTTGGGAAGTAATTGCTCTGTCTGCCCTGTCACCAGTGTTTTCCCAAAAAGTCGCCTTTGCACTTGCCAGTAAGTTGCTAGAAGTATACATCAATGTCACATTTATGTATATAGCTGACTTATTAACTAGTAAAAAGTGAGTTTCCTGGCAGCGTAAATGCGACTTCATGCTGAATGGATGGAGCTCAGCACAAAGCATGAAGAATTATAGTTAAAAATGAAAAAGGAATACTGTTTTAATGTATTTGTACCTTATTGAATTGCAATGTGTAACTCGGATGTTGTTTCAACAGGGAACAACGTAGCAATGATTACGTGGTACATATTAGTCCATGACATGAAAGAACAAAGGGAACACAAACATACACTAAGGAAGTACTTTTATATTCATTTAAATATCTGTCCATTAATTTGTCTGTTAGTGGTTTTTAGCATTGTTTTAGTATTGTGCATTGTATAATATACTGTGCACCTCTTTTGTATGGAACATTTTCAAGTTCAATTGCATTACAAACAGAGATTTTAATGGGCAGGTCATTTCACAGAAATTCAATCTAGTCTTTTCTAACAAGATTTTTAGTCCACTGCAATTAAATGTGTCCCCCCAGTAAGATAAACTGTCAGTTTAGGGAAGCAATACCAGTGAATGGACTGGGGTCAATGTATAGAACAAATGATAATGAATTTATGGCCCCAAGTTTATCTTGTTATTTATTTTTACAAGAAAATTACTGTTATATTAAAGAACCAGTGTTTAAATCCAGAAATGTAAAATAAATTTCTGATATGCAGCTGTTCAAGAAATTTGAACCCAGAATTTTGGCTAGAGGGTAAAGTAGGTATTTTGACATGTCTAGCATTCTAGTGAAATGACATGGAATAGCCTTGACCCATATTGTATCTTATTAATACTGTTTTACTCTCATTGTGAGGAAATGTGTACAGATTGTATACACCTAGCAATAAACTGTACATACGTCAGGAAGGAGACTTCTCATTCACAGCTAATAATATGGGAATGCTGAAGCAGTAGTTGTGTGTGAAGAGATGGTGATACAACAGGTGGAGTTGTGAAAGAAGGCATTATCAAATAAGCAGTCATTTATTAAGTAAATTTCTAAAAACTGTTACAGTATAATAATACATTCCTAAAAGAATATCTCAAAATGTTACAGTTTCATGATTAGGAAACCAAAAGAAGTGCTGTAGAAATTTAGTGTGGAAATAAGATGAAAGTAATTCACTCAGAAGATTCATGGGTACACCCTCAGTGAACAAGTCTAGTGGTAACGCAAAGTGCATCTCTTGTTTTTCTTATCATGGTAAGTACACTGGGTCTTGTGTTTGCCTTACTGTGTGCATATGTGAATGTTAATTGTTGTTACATACAAATCATAAGCTTCATTTCTAATGGGGTGCATGTAACAAAGGGTACATACTTTAATGTAACATAAGACATTGCACACTAGTGCTTCTGTTGAGGTCCTCAGCCACTGTAGTCTTTGTATTGTGACTTCTTGTACCTGAAGTCATATTTCAGCTCTCTAATATCAGGACCCTATGTTACAAAGATGTCTTGTACTGTACAGTTCTGTGTAAAACATGTTTGTATGTATGGCAGGAGGGGGGTGCAAATGCACAAGAGGCAACAGATTCCTCCTAAAAGTGGTAATTACACTTGAAATTGTGCAATGTGATAAATGAGAGGATGACATTTCATTTTCTTTGCCATGAAAACCTGAATTTTGATCAGAATAATATCCGTTTCCTTTAAGGTTTTCTCGCTCGTTAGCCACAGAATTTTGGAATGCATTCAGGAGGCAAAATTCTTATTGTACATTTAACAAATGACATATATAGGTCTCTTAGTGCAGTATTTTAACTTATGCAGCCTCAGAGACAGCAACAATTAACACACTCTGAAAAATAACTGAAATGAGTCTATAAATTTGTAAAGAAACTACTGCAAGACAGCCACTTCCCAGGAGCATGTACCAAACCCGTTTTGCGGGAAGCTGTTTTGCTCTACATATTTTACAGAGTTAAATTTTGTTCATAAATCATACTTCTCTTTAACAAAGAACCCCCTTCTATTAGACAAAACACTGCTTAGTATTTAATAAAGTTGTTGTACAATAGTGTGATTGGCTATGGTCTGGGTGACTTGAATTTGATTCTTGGCAGGAACAGTGAATTTTCTGTTCGCCATCACATCCAGCCCAGACTTCTGTATGCTGGGTATACATGTTTGTTCTGTAGGATAAACTAGGGCCAAGGTCCCATATACAGCTCCATGGCAGAGTGCTTAGCCATTCACTGCCAGCCTTTGTGCACCATGCAGTTGTGAAAGCATTTTTAAGGGGCCTATGAATTTAGAATCCCTCCACCCTGGGCAATAGTTGGAATTAACTCCAGCATCATTCATTGGTTAAGAAAGGGTCAGCTTTACCTCTTATCTTCACTTGTAATATTACTGCTGCAATCACAAAGAGTTGCTGCTCTATATAACACACACACGCGCACTGTATTCACAGTTTTGTTGTGGACAGTTAATAATAGGCTAAGTAGTGATTACTGTGTTGAGGGAACCAGTTTGATCAATATTTTGAACTTATTTTACTGCAAGACATCCTGTTATGTTATAAAATGTAGAATTAATAACATATCATTGAACACGGTGCATCAGCGATTTATAGACTTAAAGCCTATGGTTCAGGTTAGTGGGTGGTGGTGTGTAATATTCTCAATGAGTTTGGTATCCCCATGAAACTAGCAAAGATACCAAGTATGTGTCTCAGTCCAACCCATGGCAGAGCCCAGGTAGGTGAACGTATGTTTGATGCATTTCCTATTAAACCTCCATTTCGCATTGTTAAATTAATGCTTGCATTTTGATCATTCTGTGTTGTTTTTTGTGTGTGACTATCACGTTTGTGAATGCAATATGTTCTTTCAAAAAAGTCCATGTCTTATGGATTGTAGATGGGTGTCACCTTCAGGTGACAATGGGACCAGGAACTGCACTTAACCTCGATCCAGTTTTTATTGGGGAATGGCTACAATGTAGGACCACAAGGTGTAGAAACACAAACTTTTGAGACTTTTATTATTTGCATCACTACATCATTTATATCCACAACATTAAATCTTTTTCATCGCTTGTATCTCATTTCTGAGTATGATAATCATACCATGTATGTGCAGGCTCACCTGGCAATTTTGGCACATTACCCATGTCCTTTGATGGCACAGTTGGCATCTTCTCTGGGAGAAGTCTACTCTTGTATGCTGCTCCAGATTGTGACTTACTTCTGGGGGCAATGGGGTACCAATTGGGGCATTGATACCTTTCCATGCAGGCTGCCCAAAAAGGCCAACATATGTCTGGACAACGGCTCTAGGAAAATGACAGTAGATGAAATCCTTACCATCATCTGAATTTTTTTATTAAATGCCACGCATTTTGGCATGCAACATCAATTCCAAATGCAAAAATTGGAGACCACCATTTCTTGCCTCTCAGTCCCACTCTAAAATGGTCAAAATTTTCATCAAACCAGTTGACACCTCCCATATACTTATTGTATTTTTGGATAACAGATGGACACTCCACTTGTATTTTCACCCTCTTGCCATCTACTGTACCAATTTTCTCTGCTTTACATGTCTGTGTGATGCCACGGCAGTTTGAAGCCACAGTTACGATGCTGCTGTCATTCCACTTTACTATCAGAACATCTTTGTGCCCTTTGAAGGACATTGTGCCTGGTCTTTTTTTTTTTAGTGAAGCTGTGTTTTGCGAGGGGCATTTCTGAAGACGGTTTTCCCAGATACTGCCTGTTCCTCCAGTACCCTTTTCACTCAGCCTACTGAGAAGAGGCAGGTTTGTAAAAAAGTTGTCGAAATAGACGCCGTATGGCCAAAGGTGCTTTGGAAGATGTGATGTTAATTCCAATACAACACTAGCTCCAAGGCCCAGTTTATCTTCTTTTGGCAGGGCTGCCGATTTCATGCCTTGGTAAGGTTTGAATGCAGTGAAGTATCCACTTCTTGTAGCAGTGGACCATATTTTGTACCCAAATCTGAGTGGCTTACCTTGTCACAGAGGTGCAGATACTGAATTTCAAAACATCAATTCCTATGAATGCTCATCACTACCATTTCATTACATGTGTCCAATTTTCCTCCTTGAAACAATCTGAGCTACTTTGGTGTCATATATCCCATGACAGTAAAGCTGCAATATAAATTTTAACTTCTGCATTCACACATAATGTATGGTTTCTCTGCTGAGCGTACAAGTTTGACATTGAAACGATAAAATCAAGTACGTCTTTACTGAATATCAACTCAAAACACTCAACTGTAGTTAGCTTATGACGCTCTTTAGTCAGGAGCGCATCTCGGTTACTTCTTCCAGACCTGCCTTTGAAAGCAATATTGCGATATGACCATTTATCTGGTTTCATAGCTACAGTTTTTTATTTCTTTCTGCGAGATGGAAAGCTGGAGTGATGTTTCTTACTTACATGTGGGGTACTAGTGTCTTTCTCATCAGGTTCCTCGAAATGATAAGAATTTGATTTCAAGTTCACCTCCACATATGATCTCCATAAACGCGGAGGGATATGGTTCATGTCCCTGTCCACTTCATCTCCACCTCTTCATCAGTCTGCTCCCCATCTTCAGGCGGAATCAAAGTGAGGTCTTCATCACCATCAAATTTATCCAATACCTCCATAATTTCATGAGCTCTATACGAAAGAACAAAAGAGACAGAAAATCAATACTGTTAACGAAAACAAACACTCATGTATATCACATGAAAATAATTGTCAAGAACTGGGAAGTATAACCTATATTTCCCAGGGTCACCTGCAGGTTACACCATGGAATTACATAATGGCATATCTATATAGGAAGGTGTTGTACTCCAAAGGTGTGAATTTAAAATATTACTGGTAGCTTCAACTGTAAAACTCTGCAAAAACTGTTAAATTTCACTTAACTTCTCATATCCTTTTTCTGAGTTGAATTTGACAATGTGAAAGCAATAGTCCAACACCTTATGCAATGTTTAAAATTTGCTTTCGCCATTGTCCACCAGAATACTCGTAAAGGGAGACGATAGTTCAATAAACCAAAGATGGAGGAAGTGTGCTGTTCAAAACTTGCTGAATTACTCCACATTTGTTTGTTTATAAGCGCTTCAAACGTGTAACCTAGAGGTGACAGTGGGAGCTGAGGGGTTAAGAATTGTTTGAAACGAGGAGATACTTTATCGCCATTGCATTTCAACTTTGCCTTAGAAAATGCCATTAGAAATGTGCAGGCAAACCATGAGGGCTTGAAATTAAATGGGACACATCAGCTTTAGTTTACATTGATGATGTTAATATATTGGAGAAGTTTTATCAGTCACTAGTGAGGAGATTGTTCCAGAAGTAAATGCTTGAGACACGTTTGAAACTTGAAAGCAGGACAACACCACAACTTCAAGATATATAACAGTCATTTGAAAAGGTGGAACAGTTTCAAAATTTGCGAACAACCCTAACAATTCAAAACTACATTCATGAAGAAATTAGAAGCAGATTGAAGTTAAGGAATGCTTGTTATTATTTGGTGCAGAACCTTTCGTCTTCCAGTCTGCTATCCAAAAATGTATAAAGATTAAGACATACAGAACTATAGTTTTGCTTTTGTTTTGTATGTGTGTTAAAATTGGTCATTCACATTGAGAGAAGGATGTAGGTTGAGGTTGTTTGAGAATACGCTACTGAGGAGAAAATTTGATCCTACGTGGGACAAGGTAATAGGGGAGTGGTGAAAACTAAGAGCAAGGAGGTGGAGGAGAGGGTATAGTATGGCAAGAGGCTGCCTCACTGATGTTATACTACACAGTTCTGTAAGCTACCAGAACCATGCTCTACCAGTGACCACTGAGCCATGCCGGCTGCAAAAAAGTGACCAAATTAAGCTCTTCTTTGAATATGATAGGCCTACAGTATTGTATGTGGTGTTAGGGTTTTGGCAACTGTTTCCCGTGTGTAGCGCTGTTATACCCAAGCCCTAGTAAAGTGCCCAAGCAGGCAACTGTTCTTGTTATGCTTACACTATAGGCCATGAAGTGTCAGTTTCGCATTTCCGAAATTATTATGAAGTACCGGTGTCACCTTGTGTAACTACTAGTGCTTAGCTCTCGTGCTATCGTTGTATGTGGCTAAGTGCCGTCTTGTGACGACTTTATTTTTTGTCTACATCTTTTAGTACAGGATGGGTAGGATTAACTGCACAATCCACGGCTCAAGATGGCCGCGAACGCAACAGTCATCCGCGACAGCGGTTTTTCCGTGACGCCATCGGATTTATTTGGGGGGGGGGGGGATGACGAAACGGAAATGACGTCGCAGCAGACGACTGTTACGAGTTCGTGTGAAACATGCATAACGAAATGTGGAATGGAATTGACTAGCAAGGTAACTAGTATTGTCAGGCTATAAAAGATATAATATCTCAAAACTTTTCTAACCTAAAGATGATCATAAATATAATATAACTAGTATTGTCAGGCTATAAAAGAAAAAAATAGCCCAAAACTTTTCTAATGTAAAGATTATCACAAATGTAACATAATTAGTATTGTGCACCTTCACACAGAGCACACAGCTTACGACCCAGCTCCACACAACCACAGCCTGCAGAACACCATATGCAGTAGTACACGGTCTTGTTCTCCTGATGATGGTCATGATAATGCCCAAAACATGTTGAGATAGACGTTTGATAATAAACATCTTGTTGGTTACTCTCTCTTCACCATACCTTACTATTTTTCATTATATTTCTTGTGACATATTTCTGCTCATACCAAAGTATAATGTAAAATAGCAGGGCTTTGTATTGCCTGACACGTACAGAAGTTTTTTGTAACAAAGTGACACAATGCATGAAAAATGTATAATATGAAGATTAAAAATTGTGGTCTTCTCAGTTATGGGACCGTGCAATCCAAATGGTCAGCACAGACGATTTGGCCTGGACCTACTGCTGCAGTCATCTAATGGCCTGTGTAAACAGACCCAAAATGCTCCTCCAAAACATTCATTACCATGCATGTACCAGACTATATTGTGTCCTAACCCAAACCACATTATGAATCCTCACTACTGTGAGCACCTCAAATCCCATACCAAAAATTATTAAGAACTGAAACATTGATGGAAAATTCACATTGAGAAAACTGAATTATACAAGAGCAGTATATAATAATACATAGTATTTAATACCAAATACTTTTTCCACCAACTGTGTACACTGTTATACATCTCAAAAAACGGAGGAAACAAACCATTTTCAATATAAATACATATTTTATGATCAGGACCACATAATATGTTGAATTTGAAACTTCTACTACAATTATACCACAAGGAAACTTAACTTCTGATCATGAAATAAAACAGCATACATGACAATGAAAAGATAAAGAAGACTGCTCAAGAAGTGAGGTTCCCTGTGTCATATTCATAATCTGAATGACAGTCGCAACACATCGCACAATGCTTATTCCAATACATGTTGTGCTGTGACTGATGGGTTTGTGCTACCAAGCTGGTCACATCATGCATATACAAATAGATCGTCTTGCTGTGGCCATTTCCATCTATCGTATGACTTTTGCATTGCCTGTGCCTATGGCTCCATATTTGTTTACTGGAAGTCCTTCTCCAGGAAATATTTCACCTTCATATGTGAAAACAGCAAACTCCACAACGCACTTTTTAAGACGTTTCCAATATGGTTCGTGAGTTATCATTTTATGGTGATCATCTGTTTCCTGATTCAGCATACAGTATCAAGTCAAGATTGTTCTCAGAGAATGTACTCTTCCTTTTATTCTATACTTCTTTCTCTCTTGCTTGCTGCTTTTATTCTTGCACAGATGCTGTGCAATTCCTGTTGCATACTCTATAAACAGAACAGATATTTGTAGATTCCTCATACTTTATTACATTTTTTATGTCACAGTAGCACATGATGTGTGACACTAGTCTAGCTCTGGCTATGAATCAGGCAAATATGTGCTGATGTCTGAAAGGAATTATTCTCAGCATTATGGATTGCTGGTATACCCGCATTTAGAAATGTGACCATAATGGCTCAGATTAAATTATGATAACAGGCAAGGTGATTACTTTGTATTTTCATGTGTAAAGACATGTTTAACATATGACTTCCCATTGTGTGACATTCAGAATATTTTGCTCCTTTGAATGATGGTGGCAGATGGAGGGAAAGTATTTGTAGGTAGTTTGTGAATGTACAGAACAGTCTCAGCAGGTCATATGATTATATGTAATTCCTTAGAGTAATTTTTCATGGTTTCTGTTTGAAAAATGGAACATGATAGATTTAGAGGAGTTCTTGGCAGGACCAAAATATTTAAATGAAGTACCAGGCAAGATATACTAAAACTAAACTAAACTCCGTGGCCTTAGTCCGCACGCGAACTATACCGACAGAGCGGCCGCCGCCGGTCGGCGAAGTTAGTGCCAACTTTCGCGGATAGAGGGGTGTCACGTGGTCAGCG
>Ga0123352_10004726_pt1 | contig 20175 bp, 10 predicted proteins | sample TergutLab28metaG_FD_89700 | JGI IMG/M metagenome (GOLD analysis project Ga0123352, IMG submission 89700) | Labiotermes labralis P1 segment gut microbial communities from Petit-Saut dam, French Guiana - Lab288 P1 | ecosystem: Host-associated > Arthropoda: Insects > Digestive system > Gut ...
ATATATATATATATATATATATATATATATACTGTTTTCATATTAGATTAAAAGCGCCTAGACACGAAATTTGGGGTTAAGTTTGCAGTTTTACTACTTTTATACTCACTTCTCCTAGTAAAGTTGTGTTAGAAGTAAAAGAGCTTTTCATATGATAATGCTCAGATACCTAACGTAAACCGTCCATCAATTCACCACGTAATCAGTACGACTCGTGGCATATTGCGGCGAAACTTAAAATCAAAAAATGTTTTCATAACATTTCTAAATATCTCCAGTTTCTTTCATAGTTGGCAACAGTGACAACTGACGGTCGATATAATTTTTTTTCGAACATGTACTGTCAACTATAATATTACAAAATAAATGCATAATTGATTCGGTTTTAGGATAAAAATCACAACTAAAAGGACGAACTGTAACATTTTAAGGACAAGCGGTCATAAAATAATTTTCCAGCATGTTGCCAAATAAATGACAATAAGCATTAAAGAAGAATAAGAGATAGATGTGACTGCCAATTGTGCTTCATATAGTATAACACATATTGTGTAGCATGCCTAACAGTGTGATGTCTGGCTCTGAGTAAGATGGGATATGATGAGAACTGTTGGTCTTGTCATCAAGCTCGAACAATGGTCATATAGGTTCCTGATTCAGTATGCGTATGAGCAGTGACTTCGCTAGTGGATGGAACTCCATGGCCTAGCTGCTTTATGTCCCAGAAACCTTTTTCCGATATTCACTGCGGTACCCAAACTCTATTTGCTGTAGAATCAACTGTCACGACCTCTGCCTTATATCGAATCATGGTCCAGCCCGCAGCTACTTGCTATACTGACATACAAGACAACTTACGGTGATGATAACTAGTGACGTACATAGTAATACATAATTAATATTCTTTAGATGACCAACAAACTATTTTTACAAAAACCGAAGGATCGACACCGTGCTCATAAAAGTCCCAGTTGGTTCCAACCACAAATCCAGTTTACACCTCCACCTTAAATTTAACCTTCACTTTCCAAAATCTGCTTGAATGTTATCATCCTATCTATAGCTTGCTATTTAAGTGGAATCTTCCTTTGAGGTTTTCACTCTGAACTGTGCATTGTTTCCCATTTTCCCGTGCGTGCTAGAGTTTCTCTTTTACGGACACATAGTCGAAATGCCTCCTCTTTCTTCGGCTCATTCAAGGGAAGTATTCAGGTTTATTAATCTTAATTGTGGGGGTTCCTTTAGAGCATAACAAGGGGCCTCGAAATGCAGTACATTTTTTAAGGCCCTGCAGTGTTTAACAGAAGATACGTAATAGTTGATATTATGACAGTGGACATTCAAAATTATTTCCCTTAACCAACATCCTCATTTTTATGTTACTAATCTATATTTTGTAACTAATTTATTCTTTACATGCGTACATAAATAATATAGTACAACTTCTCCGCTCCACCTCCACCAATACCGCGAGTATACATAGTAGTAAATTGCAGCCTTTCGAAGTCGGTGTCTTAAGTGTATTGTTTGATCGTGCTGTGCAGAAGCGACGTGTATTGCGAAGCCATGAAACAGGACAAATTCTATTCACAAGAGTGCAGCAGGTTAATGACTGCATTTTTCTGCTTTAGTTGACTAAGAGAAAATATATGTATTAGGGACGAACTTATAAAACCAAGTAAAGTCGAACCGGCATAAAAATATTACATTTCTTATCTTTGATTTTTTAGCCACAAAACATTGGCTGTCGGTTTCGATAAGCGCTTCTGAAGGAGAGATATTATCTTTGTTAATTCTATTGTTTTTATAGGGAAGAATAAGCATCTTTAATTAAGGAGACCAAGACTCTCAGAGGGCCGTATAGTCGAGGCGTAGATAAGTAAATTATATTTTTGGCAGAGCGCAATAAAATTTTAATTGTAAATAAATTTTTAAGTGCTTAATTTAAATCCCAATCAGTTTACCGCTTACTCGTAAACTTATTGGTGTTTTTTCTACCAACACATTCTTGACAAAGGATTTTCTATTGCGGAGCAATTTTCGCGTTACAAATACACTTAACGATTGCACAATACGCAAATTGGGATTGACTATAAAGGTCTATTACTTAATATACAAAAGACTCTTTTTCAATATGTCATCAGTTCTCCTCATTTATTTACTTAACATCGTACAAAATTTCTTGACGGGACGAGAACCGTTAGCATCTCAAGTACTCAGCTCCATTAAGTGAGAATATTTATTTATAAATAATAAGAAAATTTTTTGTGTTGTAATACAATCATTTGTGATAATTATATGTTCTCAAGTATTAGTAAATTCAAACATAATTCAAATGTATTCAATATTTACGTTTAATTATAATTCTCCTTTGTCTGGATAAATGACTGTAAACCGGAAAACGTAATAAAGAAAAGGGAGAATTTTTCTGTTCGTGAAGAGCACAAAAAAAAAAGAAAAGAAATGACTTCACAATCACCCTGCGGAAATTTACAAGGAAATGTACAGCCGATATAGTAACAAAAAAAAATTTTTTTTAATGAATCTATGGGATTACACCTACACTGAATTTGGTTCTACTTTTACAGAAGATGTTTAATACAAACAGGGCTGTACTGTTAAGCGATATTTAATACTTGTTTAAGCCCTCACTACTACGCCTTTTGACAACCCACAACCCAGTCAAGAAGAAGGCAGTATGTTACCACGAAACGTCGATAACCGATTACCCAGTGGCGCCGCGTCGTATCCGCGAAACACGCCGTCCTTATTCCAATGTTTTCTTTGAACGTCGGTTTCCTTTGTGGTTTGTTTAGCGAAAGCTTATCCATGTACACTGGTGCTGACACATTTCAAATTTTGTGTTCTAAACAGCTGTAGCCCTTCTGTTCGTTATGATTCGTGGTAAAGAGCATACTTAATTCACTGATTTTTAAACCGAAATAAAAAGTAAATAATTCTAGGCCACATAATTCTGAAAATTTCGTTTTTCAGGATTATGCCAATACATACTATGAAAATGAGGGTCAGGAGGACTCGTACGTTTACGGAAAATATTTAACACTAAGTTGTCACTGGCTAACTAACATAATGGAGCAGATTACTTGTTGAGAAACAAATACGACCACAATTTTCAAGAAATTTATCGTGTTCTATGAAAACGAAAGGTTCATTACCGTGTACACAAGAGACCGCAACTGGGTCCTATCCTCAGCCGTATGAAGTCAGTGCACACTTATTTCTTTAAGATCCATTTGAATGCTGTTCTCCAAACTACGCGTAGGTGATCAAGCTGTTGTTTTTCCTAGTGTTTTCCAGCCAAAAATTGAATGCGATTCTCATCATTACCATATGTGTCACATGCCACGCCTATCTCATCCACACTGATTTTATCACACAAATAGCCTCATATTTGTTTTAAGGAAATCAACAATACAGCTCGTCATTGGGCCTACACAATTTTAACCAGCCTTCTCTTCTTTCTTTCTCTTCAAGTAGAAACATCTTCCTCGGCTCCCTCATCTCCACCATCTTCAGCCTATGTTCTGCCTTTAAAGTGAGACAGCAACTTCCACGCCAACGTCGAAAAACAGACAAAACTGCAGTTCTGTAATCTTTATATTCTTCTGAGATATAATCCAGTGTCTGGTAAAGGTAAATCGTTTGCCCTAGAGCCGGCCACAAATAGATACAGTCAAATAAACTTCTTTTATTTATTGTTAGACAGAGGCGGATCCAGACTTTTCTTAATACGAATATTAAACTCAAAATCATAAAAAAAATTAGATTTAATTCTTGAGACATGCACGGTCAGAATGGACATTTTTAATCTAAATAATTAACTGAAATATTAAATAATTTAAAATGTTTTCAACTGAATTTTGACCTTTACAAAGCACTTATCTCAAATATTGACCTTCCTTTGATTTCGTCGAAATTGTTCGTTACACAGGTACAGGACTTTCGTTAAGGGAACTATCCATTTTGCGTTGTGGTCTGACAGCGCTTGCCATTTTAATATTTAATACAGATATGCCAGAAATATTTCTTTAGTCTCTGTTTATATGACAGGATGGTTTTGAATTCATGTAAGGAATGTCTTTATCCACCGTTTTAGAAAATTACACTTGATCTGTACTCTTTAAAAAATGACAAATGTATCTTTGTCAATCTTCTAACGTCCCGTAGTTTTTTTTATGATTAATGAAAATTATAAGCAGTTAATATGACTAATCACTAGTAATTACTCGCTTGGAATTAATTAAATCTGGGCGCACTTCAGACCTGATATTAAGGGGAACAGATTCACGAGACGCTCCCCCCCCCCGCGTTAATTACACATCGAGCAGCCAATGTGTCTAGTAAGCAGCAGGCGTGGTTCTCTGGTGCAGTTACTGTGCAAACTCCTACCTGCAAGCCACACATTCTGTGTATCGTTAACTTCCATGGCTCGTCTGCACAGCGTGATCCTGCAGCTATTGTTTATCTTTGTCGTGTCATGTTTCAGGACACTGGTCACCGCCTTATTACCGCACACAGCCGGGTTCGATCCGAGGCAAGTTATTATGACATTTATTTTGGACACAGTGGCAGTGGGACAGGCTTTTATCTTCGAAAACTTCGGTTTTCCTCTGTCGTTATCATTCCGCCAATGCGCCATACTCTTTAATTCAACCACTACCCTTATATAATCTCGTCGTCAAACAACACATTGAAAGTAATATATATATATATATATACAGGCACCCCAAATAGCGTAACGGCTACTCGGTTACTTCATTGGACTTTGTCATCAGCACAGATTATATACACTAGCCTGGGGATATCTGTAGCCACTCTTAAAGTCGATCTACGAAAACCACTGGAAAGGGCAATGTCCAATACATGTAACTTCGCAGGAACGTCGCGGTCGATATCATGCACCAACATTTCATTGCAGTTCTTCCGCGCATGCACAGATCATCGCTACAGATTAGCACAGTAACAGGTTGGTGCTTCTGGGCGGTGCACCTGAAGTCATGCTCTAGCCTACGTGTTACAGAGGCACAAAAACTGCAGTACACATTATGACACGGACGGACTTTTATTAAAAGACGCTTCGTAGCTGAGCCTACAGATTCAGAACCGTCAATGGCCCCTTCACTCAGATTTAAATCCTCTTTCTTTTTTATATCCATTTTAATATTATTTTCCCCATATCCTTCGACTTCCAAGTGGCCAATTGCCGAAATGTTTCTCAGCAGAAGAAGTACATAAATGTATTACAGGAATATTTCTACAAAACTACTACACTTTCATTCCATCATAATCTCTTCGCATTGCCCTCACCATCTCACAAACACTCAGATTTATGCTTCGAACTGTGTAGTTAGAAACGAGTAAAAATCTTCGCAGTCCAGAACTGTGCAGTTCCCTCTCCACATGCTTACCAAAATGTCCAAAGAATATTGTCCGAGCTCGCTAGGAAGTTAATATTCACATATTTTATGTTCGAAGAATGAGTATGAACCCGCCAGCACCAGAAATCTCAGAATGAACGAACACAATCCGCATAAATTTGCCAGTGTTTTGACCCATGAATTCTTGTGACTCATAATTTCTTCTTTCTTGTTGTAACATTAGGGACAGCGGTATAAAAAACACAACCGTCCGTGGATTCACAAAACACGTACTTTTCAAAGAAAATTAGTAAACTGCCCAAATTCCTGGGGGAGTAAAATTCTTCGGACTTCTGAATCTGTGTTGTGAGGCAACTGTCCAGTACTGTACTGCGCAGCTTTCTTCTCGTTTCTAGCCTCCTACATAAAATCGTACAAAAACTAAACGGATATGAGGCGCATAACAGTTTTAGGTGACAAGCTCCTCTTCATGCAAGCCTAATATCCTCCAATCACAATTTACCACACCCGCCTAAGTTCAGAACCTAATCTAGTTTATATTCTTCAAATAGGGTGTTGCGTTTCATTGGCGGGAGGGGGGGAGGAGGAAGGCCGGAAGAGTGACTGGAAAGTTGGAAAAAAACTTAAATAAACCATGAAAGTAGGAAACGAACCGCTTAGCCTTAAGAGTCGATTCTTTGTTGTGAATTTATAATCCATTTGCAGAAGAAGAGGATAAATACCCCTAGCGTTATCGATTAATAAAAAAGTGCGCGCTGATACCTTCGGCTTATGGGTTAAATTTGATGTAAATTTTATTGCAGCTCAATTTAGTCCACGAAAACTTTCATCACTGTACTGTCTCAATGTTTTTCATCAATATCCAAAATTTAAAAATGTTCCATATCTTAAGAACATACGCACTTTAAACCAAACATAGATTTTCTTTCACATTACGTGGGTCCCGTGCCACAAAGGCCAGGCCTGTGCTCAGCTGACGAACTGAGGAAATGACCTCCAGATATGGACAGTAGCTGCGAATACATTTAACATGCAGTCTCAGACGGTCGATAAGGGGTTAGCTTCAGCTTGGGGATTGGGTGGTTGTCCAGAAACTCCATGTCGAAAGAAACGTTAAATAGGGCCTCAGACTTATCATCTCCTATGAAGACAAAATATGCCTTCGGGTGACGTAAAAAGCAAGAAATTTCTGAAAATTTCAGCGGCAAAAACCTTCTCAAGGAGGGCTTTAACCAGGGAGTTAGTAGAGCTTCGAAGTTAATCTTGATTACATAAACCACCTGCTTAACATTACATGTAATCGTATAGTGTTTGGATGTACAATTCATCATAACTGAGACTTATAATTGAGGTGGAACAATAACAGCTGATTAAAATCGAAGACAAGATCATGACGATTCTCTGTCCAAAAACACTTACAACGTACGAAGTGCAAGATGCTTCCGAGAAGAGTGTAATGTCTAAGTAATAAGAGCCAGATAAAGAATATCGAACAGAGATTTGAAACAGACAACAAATCAAATAGCTCCTGTGTTCTACAAACAGTCGATGTCTATTGAAATAAGGTCTAGAATTAACTCTGCAAACTTGCAGAAATATTCCGTAGCTTTTGCAGAAAAGCTACCATCCTGCTTTTTCATTCTTTCACAGCATTACGGTAATTGTGTTTCTTTCAAGAAATTAAGCTGGAATTTTAAAAGGAGGAAATTGCTGTTACTGGTGATTTCTCTAAAAGCTGCTACAACGTATAAGGTTTTGATTGTAACAACGTAAGAAAACATTTCGTCCATTTGTGACTAATGATTCACATAATGAAGTAAGTGGGAACGTCAGAATTGTTGTGGCGACAGATTATTTAAAACATGACAATGGCGTTTTTGTTTTTTCAAAACAAACGATGGAGTTTCCTGTCGGTACAATGAAAGATTTAACTGAAGTTTACTGCACTTCTGATGGTGCGGTCTCGCAGTGTAAAAACATGGCAAGTTTCAGCAACCTCCATCATAAAGATGATTTGGTATGCATGTCATGGTTTATCTCTTCGCACTGTCACATGACCGTGTATGCGGCGGAGAAGCAATTAAAAGAAAGGCAAGAGAGGTAAATTTACAAAACCTTCAGAACAATAGTAAATTTTACAGGTTGGCTCTTGTTAATATTGCCCATCACCCTTCATCATTTTACTGCTACATATCACGAAGGCTCTCGAAGAAAGTGGTCGCCCCACGTAAATGCAACACGGCAGCTCAGCACGAGTGGGAAAGAATACACTTCACCAGGCTCACGCGGCAACTTCTCCGGCACGTGTGCGTCGCATGGAGTCTCAACATGGACATGAAGGCGCAGGAAAAAGTCTAGATTGACCATGAGGTTCGGCCTCCCCGTTGTGTTCTGTAAACGAACTAGAGTGGAGTATATGTACTTGTCTAACACAACTTTATTTGATGGTAGGGGTATATCTAGTATTTACTACATAAGGTACAACTACGCGTTTCGGCGCTTGACAATGGCCATCTTCCGGTTGAAATACTTAGTAAGTAGTTATACGAGACTTATTATGGGCTGCATACAGTTGGGAGGTAGGAGGTGAGATCTCGTGCCCACCTCACATCCTACCTCCCCACTGTATACAGCCCATAAGTCTCGTATAACTGCTTACTAAGTGTTTAATGTACCACCTGAAGATGGCCATTGTCAAGCGCCGAAATATGTAGTCGTGCCTTATGTAGTAAATACTAGATATGCCTCTACCATCAAACAAAGGTGTGTTAGACAAGTACATACACTCCACTCTAGTTAGTCTAGATTGACAACATACGCAATAAAGAACACGCTAGGCAAAGCGTATAACGTACCATTGTGAAGCGTTCGCGTAACCATTGTTGCCATGGAAACGCACAAATTCGTTCCCTTTGTATCGTTTACATACAAGTAGCCGTCCACAATACAAGTGTTCGGTGCTGCCATGAAAATGCAACAATGGGTTCCCTGTACATTGTTTTCGAGATATAAAGTATTTCATACTGCTGTCAATAATATAAACGTACTTACGACTACATGGAAAATGTTTTTGTCCGATTTTAATCGAAATTCAAGTTTCACGACAGCCTAACGCAGAAGTCCTCAATATCAAATTCCACGCAAATACGTATAATGGGAGCTGCTCTGATATATCCGGTAAGACCGACGGACAGACTGACACACCTGGCATAGCAATGGGCGCTTTTCGCGGCTTACGTGAATGCGCCTAAAAACTTATACCAACAAAATAACAAGAACAGACACATTTGACGGTGGCATCAACACCAGTCTGCTACCCGATATCCAGGCGTTGTGTAGTCTTCACTTTTGTTTTGCTGCCGATCCTAATCACACGTCTCGGAAAAGTTATTAATATTATTCCACACTTTCCTTCAAATTATATATATATATATATAAATTCGTGTCTTTGCTTATTATGTCTGACAAATTTAAAACGTAAAGTCTTCCCCGTCCACACCTTAAAGGCCTAGAGGTATAGCTCAACATATTCTTAACCTCGGCACTAGATGGAGGTGAGTGGATAACCTCACGTCCCGGCCGCTCTATCCCCGCGAAAGATCAAAGGTACCCATTGAATAAGAATAAGTTAAAGGTAGAGCGAAAGCATGTACAAGCAAAGATAGGAATATAATTTTGTATTACAAATATCGTTGTCCTTCCTATCGGCTCGTTTATCGTATAAACCGTAGTCGACTCACATGCCACCCATACGCACGCTGGAACAGCGGCAGGCAGTGACAAATGATGCCAGTAAAATAAAATAATACCCCTATAAGAGGAAGTTAATGAGTGATTGGAATGATAGTGTCAGTTGTGGTATATTGCGTATACCACTTCTAATTTAGGACTCAAAAAAATGGTAAGCGCTTGATTTTGGTTGGAAGGAAGGTAAAAATTACGAAGTTTCTGATTATGGGATAACTTCGTTTCTAATGACTGTTCAGAACGTACAAGAAATGAAAATAAGGGTAATTATAAGGCCCCCCCTCTCTCATTTAATTGAGACATTCCGTAATTAACAACAGAGTGCAACTGAAACAGAATTCTTGAAACATGTCACAAGTCTCCTTCACGTATGTCCATCTAATGAGAGAATTATACAAGTTTATGCCTTTCTGTTCATAGTTGATATTAGAGCTGAAAGTTACTAAATGCAAGCACAACGTTTCACACCACTGCCATGATTATACATCAATTTCACGAACAAAAATGCAGAGTATATTCACGATTGATTTACGAATAAAATTCGACACTGTTAACAGAAATGGCACATCACTTTTTGCTATTAAATTTAATTATGCATAAATATATTACCGCCGACGTAGCCTACTGAACTGTCAAAATCATCAAGTTCCTTGAGGTAGAGACTTGAAAAGCCAAGAGTCCCATTTCGTAAACCTCAGCATTTGTTACGTACAACTTATTGTGTACCCTTTAGTAATAATTATGTCAAACTGAATAACATATCTACACAAATAATACTACGATTTTACTTTTCTCAGATTTAATTTAGATTTTATCTCAGGATAAGAATGGATGCATCGTAATACTTGGTGCACCGAAAGCATAAAAAATGACAAGACGCTATGAAAATCCACAACCTTTTTAAAGTTCTGATAAAGGGGATACACACGTGAGGGTGGATAAGGAGACACCGCAAGCCTGAGTTTCGTTACAAAAAAAAATACGCTGCATTTTCGGAATTCATAAGCAATTTAATTTCATCGTGTATCTCGTTAAACACTGGTATTTACATACAATTATGTTTACAATTATTTTCTAAAACTTTTCTGCTGTTACTTGTAGAAAACAAAGTTTATAATTCCTTACTGTACTTATGTTCTTATATTATCAAAACCAGCAACAAATCAGGTCCCCCAGAACCTATTCCTCACACATTTAATATCGCAAGCCGATATTACGGATTTTTCCGCAAGAAGTACAAATCCAAGAGACACCCAAAATTAAATTCTGGTAAAATTTGCTGAAATCCCGATGAAAAGGTACATAAAGACGTGGCACGCTAGTCACACCTCACGCAAAACAGTTGCTTCATCAAGTTCCCACAGTTGGTATGCCTGTTTAGTTTCCCGTGCTGTTGAAGCAGAATATTTCAAAATGTTGGGGCCCATGTCAACTTGTAACCCCCAGGTAAACTAGGCAATACAAAGCCACTCTACCTTGCTGTGAACTTCATTCTTCTCGTTGTGTACCCGTTATACTGACGGAGCCATTGACAAACTAGTATGCATGACAAGATATTAAATCCAGAAGACCGAATCATGGCGTTAGTACCATGTGGCTTCATGTAGATGAAATGTCACTATTTTAACCTTTTAAGGCCAATCCGTAAGCGTATTTACCCACTGCTCTAACATTAAGAAACTGCATTTTTATCAGAAAATTTATTACTGTTTTTCGTGCAATTCTTAACAATAAATAGTCTTTCCCTATGCAGCACTAACCAATTGCGTTTTGTAATAGACGCGGACTGTGTTCTCTGTGAGGTAAAAACTGAACTTTTTAAATAAAATGTTCGATGAGCATCGATCCAAGGGTTAAAAACTGTGACTGGCTATGAATTTTTAAGCGTAATTTAGAAATTCGATTCCAGGCCAGTCCATGTGCGATTTTTAGTGGAAAAAGTGACATAAGGGCAGGTTTTTTCCGAGTACTTCTTGGTCTTAAACGAAGCCGAGTTAAGGCGGTAAAATCATTATGCCTGGCGTGGAGCAAATTAACGCTATATAAATCCGGGAGATCAGTAACGGTACTTCAGTGACTATTACCTGTGAGCAAATGAGGGCACATTTAAGTAATCCCATATACAATACATAGCATAATTCTTGGTGTGCTTACAGCCGCGTGCTACCTCTTTTCCTGTATTGTCATTTGGAGAAGCAAGTTTTATTAACATCAACTTTGGCTCTTTGATGCTACTTGATAACATCGAACACCGAACGGTCATGCATACAAAACCGGAATAAGCTATGTGAAAGAAAAGAGAAAGGCCAAGGAAGTCTCGCGGGCCGGGACTCACGACAGAGGAGAAACAGACTTGTGACTTGGAGTGTACAGGATTCTCCCCAATCTGAATGTCGGCCAGCTGTTACCCCTCGACAAGGGATGTTGATGACCCACCCTCCCATGCTAGGGCTGCCAACCCAACAGGTTCATCTTCCACGTGGAAGGAGAAGAAGCCGCCCTCGTAATAAAGCGCCATGTTTCAAGAAATGAGATAACAGTTCGGGGCCAGATCAGTATACAGGAGGATTTCATTTTGTGTCTGAGTTCATTGACGACGCTTCTCACGTGCATAGGTCCGGACTCTGGCAATAAAATTCCTACCATCCACTTGGCACCGTCGCGTGGTATTCTGAATACAGTGAACTTCATATGTGATACAAACAAAAATCCAATTTCAAGTGTTAAGAATATGGAAAAAAATAACGCTTATTCAAACAGCCCAAATCTTATTCTGATAAAACCAGTAGTTGTTAGAAACACCTTTATTTTGGTAAATGGTAGAGGTCCGATCTACCTTTGAGGAATGCACACACCGTAGCCGGTGGCCACTGAATATGAAACTGGGTGTGACTCAGACATGGTATGGACGTTGTGTAACAGAGAAAAATATTATAACCTTGCCGGGAATCGAACTCCGTGCCGTCTATCCCGTAGACTAGTCACAACAAGCTACGCCAGTCCGGCTTCCACTTTGTTCTGTTAGGAAAGTCCTTATATTATTTTACATAAAGGATATTTTCAGAGCTACAGCTGGCAGCTTAATTTATTGATTTGTACTTGCACTGTTTTTAATTAACTCACTCGTCTGGCCCTATTACAAATTTCATTATTTAGGGCCGTAGTCCAGCACTTTCATGAATAAAAGGCGTGAAAACACGTAAAACTCAGATTATCCGATCTCAAGGCTAATAATCGAACTCGCAGCCTACCGTGTATGACGAAGTAGAAATAAGCGCCAAACCACGACGCCCTTAGGTAGAGATACGAGAGGACGTAGACTGATGTGGCATCTTCAGTCTTCTGTAATTAAATCGTTGTATCCCGTTTCACAATCTGATAGGGTTAAGATTCGTCCAAAAGTGCGGGACGTTGCATTTCACTAAGAAAATTCCACGTAATTTCCAAACTTTTATGCCAAAGCAAAAAAAAAAAAAAAGTGGCCAGTGGATAATCCTTTCCCTTTTATCAAATAGGAACCAAACCTAATGCAGTTGTTAGTTAAACTACCCCCACTTTCTATCTTGTGGTGGCAAAGCCAACAACTTGCCACCAGAAAATGTTTTCTCGTTTCTTCTCTCGTCAAATAAGGCCCAAACTTTATGAAGTATTCACCTAAATTCCATTTGTCTCATCAGTTCCTTTACTTTTTACCACTACTGTCACAGATAAAAATGTTGCGCCCCTTTCTTGATAATTTTTGCTTCCCTTCAATCTCCATGCTAACTTTTTCGTACATCTTTGAAAAGAAAACTTCGGCCAAACTGAAGCCTTTCGCATAATTACTTATTAAATAGGTTAACAGGAATAACGTTTCTTTCAAGTTTATTTTTGTGTGCTTCTAAGGTATTTTATCCGGCACTCTCAAGATGAAGGTCTATATGTGTAACACATAATCGTTCCTTGTGCCTAATATGACTTTTGGTGGAACACAGCCTCTATCACAGCTTACAGTGGTAGTCTACAATGTTAGATAATGTATGTCATCACATAACTCGTGCATAAAAGATATATGTTGCCGCCACCACACACATACAGCTAATGTCACTACACTACACAACACAGTTTTAGCCACACTGTTGGAGCCCTACACCCACCGAGAACAAACATGCTCAAACCCGCTCGCAGGTACTGATGACGTTACCAGCTGAACGCATCTCTTTCTGCATGTACAGTAGAGCACCGACTGTGAATCGCTCTTGTAAGCTTTGTAGAGGGAACGGGATTAAGATAATTTCGGAAGCGATGAATACAAGCATTTCCTGAATTTATTGTTATTAATATTATCGAGAAATTAATTTGAATTTGTTAGGTTTGGTTTCGGATAATTAAAACTTAGAGCAAATAAAAATCGTGCATTATTAACTAAGTGAGACGAAGTTACTATGGCGGTAGCAATAGAGATTTTTATGTGACCCCGTGTAATCTAGCAGATACTTGTGCATCGACGATTTAGAGGTACCGCATTATGCACCTTCAGCGTATAAAATAGAAGCAGCAGGTTCTCTTGAAACGTCGGTATATACCCATCATATTTCATTGTGTCACATTACTAAAAAGAATTGTCCTTAATATCTTTACTTAGACTGACTTCGGAGATGAGACATTGCTGATGCAGTAACAGTAACATTGCTGTGGCTCATTACATTGTGTGCCAACTGTCCGATATGTATTCAATATCACTGCGTTCTACTGCCTTGTTTAATCAGTGAAGGAAAGAACATCTGCCGCACAAAAACCGGCTCCAAATCTCGGAGTGCTCGCACCTGTCTGGGCATGCCATCACCTGCCGGAACCCCCACACCACGTTCTACAGTGCTGCAGGCCTCCCACACTAGCGAACTGAGATACAGATATTGTAAGCGCTAATTGGCAGTCTTTGAAAATAAACACAATTGTAACTGAAGATCCTAGCACCTTATTACTTGTTAACTCCTTTTGTTTCACATTACACATACGACGGTCTTGCGATTTTATGAGGCGTGAGTAATAATAATTTCACTTGAATCCTTGACAGGTGTTGAGGAAATAGAGCACATTGAATACCTCAGTATATCCATGGTCCCCTGTTCCGCTCTTGTATTAGTGGTGACGAAACTTCGGGTCTTGTTACAAACGTTAGCGGGGCAGAGACTCAGTCAGCCAGTGAATCAATCAACTAGCTAGCCAGTCTCAAAATCAGTTTAGTCAGAAGGTTAGACAGCAGGTGCAATCAACCAGCTAGCCAGACACTCCGCCAATCTGCTGGTAAGCGAATCACAATGTAGGCTAGGAGACCTTGACATTTCATCTTGATCAAGAGCACTTGGACTCTGGTTATCCGTGTTTTCCTTAGTCCCTCCAGAAAAAAATGTAGGACACAATCTTGCAACAGGCTACTAAGCTCATCCTCCACTTCTCTATAAAGGCACTATTTACAGTAATCTTGCCACGTATATAAAACCTATGCATCAAGCAAACATTTTTTAATCTGCTTTATTAAGAATCAGGTCGTAACTCGCAGAGAACACAGTGAATTTCCGTTCGAGTGGCCAAAGGGTGATGGCCACCTTTATGTATAAAAGTCACATTCCTTCTACGTGTTAATCTTTCTGCTGTGACAGTCCAGCGATGAGTCTCGTAAGCAGGAATGTCTAAATGGACGAAGGGACGTCGCCTGACCGAAAAGCAAGGCTCCTACCTTAGTTACCTTTTTGGTTGGTTCGTGCGCGTACGAGTATAATGCGTAAGATTGAGAATTGTAAGGCAAGCGTGCCAAGCAATTGAAAGTTTTATATTTGGGACTTTTACAAAGTCGACATATTCCCATTTCTTCTAACATCGGGGAAAAAATGTAATTTACATCTTTTTTAAGTCTTCGGGACTGGTCTTTATACCTGAGACAGACTGTTCTGCGTAACCTACAAACCGAGGCCGTAGAAAAGGTTTTAATAACTGAGGCAAACTGTGTTCTGTGCGAAGTAGGAGCTGAGGCCGAAGAAACAGTTAAGTATCGAGCAACAAGCATGATCTGTTTTCAACGCCGAATATCGAATGTGAAGAAAGCGCGATCGCAAATCTCCCCGCTTACGATATTTTGATGATGATCTACTGCAAATCTGTTATTAGAGTAAGAAGAAATATTATATTACGTGTTAAAATATTCAGTGACTTTCTCGAAAGTATACGTGGCTTAAAATCTACAGACAATAACAGACCCGAGGCACCATAAATGCTCCGCCCTGCGGACCAATCTTTTTTTCCCCCCCACTGTCCTTCCATCCAAATAACTCCCTGTTAAATTATCCAGATAATATCTGATATTAATGCGATTATTAGTTGACATACTGCCAGCAAACATAAGTCAAAATGTAAAACACACAACCGCATTATTACGAGTAAAACTGCATTAGGCATTTGGTGCAATTAATCATAAATAAGTACAAGATTAATATTTTCAAAGAGGAAGATTAAAAGAGGTAACTGGAATTACATAAGATTGTAATTCACAGGAAGTTTCCTTGGTAAATGGTTGACACTGTAACTACGTTAAATAAATCAAGAATCAATATAAAGGGCGAACGAGAAACAAAACACGGTTAATTATTCGTAGTTCATGTAAAGACGCTACATCAACTGAAAATTGTACGAAGCACCGAATGAGATGTAAAGACACTTGTGAAAGTTGGTGGACGGTGCGGTTACTGCCTTTCCTGCAAGATATTAACTGAGTGAACCCAAAAAACTCTCAACATATCCGATGTCCCGTCTACGATCTGAAGTATGCACCTGTTTGAAACGAGACAGGCTCGACATGAAGCTCAGAAGATTATAGTGAAATGTAATGGAGACGTTGCGAGACAGTAAAATCACTAATCTCGAGACAGGGTGTGGAGACAAGTCTAAGGCACTCATCGCGCGACTTGTGCGTTCATATGTTACGCATCCGATAGCTGGACAGTCAAATATCTCAAGAATCGCCACCCATGCAACACAAGAACTTACAGAGTTAACCAGGTGCAGTTAGTCGCCTTCTTTCACTTATGGAATTTCCCTGCTAAGCACGGCAGCAGCCACCAGGACATTTCGAATATATTGAAGAACTTGGGATCGACGAAGAAGCCTGAGGTTTGTAGATAAACTGGAAAAATAATGAGAGAAATGCTTTTCGCTATTAATCGGCCAATCTTCGAACGTTCAAGGAACCTTAGAAGGATGAGATTCACCCAAACAATATTCAAAGAAAAAGTGCATATTAAATGCTACTGTACGTCTGTGTGCTGTATGATTTCTTATTCATTCCAGTAACCCCTATTTACTTTACTGTACCTGGTCACTGAACAATGGAGAGAATTGTTCATAAAATAGCAGCCGATCGTAAATTACAAAAGTATGGTAACGTCAAAGTACCCTAAAATCTGTCTCGGTTTTAACTATCACAAGAGACAGATGGGCAGACACATACTACGAATATATCATGACAGCATTTGCTGAGATAAGTCAGAATTTAGAAGCAGGAGATCACGATCCGCTAAACATATAGTTTGGACGTTATGAGCGAGCTGAGTCAACGTAATTGGAGAAAGCTAAATGCAATATTCATCCCTTCGGATCGATATGGCAGTGGCTGCCATTGTTACGCTGGTGTAGGAATCCACACGTTGGGGTAAGCATTCTTTTACTCCATCTCCACACTTTTTCTCTTCTCTTTCACCTCTTGGGTTCTGCGCAATGATACAGCCTCGTTATATCTAATGCTCAAACGGTACTTGCGTTGTGCATTTAACTGTCAACCATCTTAAATACGCAAGTATGTTTGTGTGTAGGAATTTTTATATTCGTGGAGAATAACTTCAAGTTGCGATTCTCGCTCTACTTGCCACAAAACTCTTGCATGTATTGCATCTTGAATTTCCAGGGTCTTGCACTGTAGCCTCCAAGATGACATGATTCCTTTTCGGAAGAAACTTTAGTAATAGCCACAGGACAGGATGCTCTTTGGTTTTACACAAATATTCGCGTGTTCAGAAGCTCGTTAGCTGACTTGCGTATTACGTAAGATTTGTTTGTAGAACGATTTATTTGGAAATCGTACTAGATATTAAACAAAGTATAGGCCCATAGTAAAATTTTTTAATGTTTCATTCTGAAGTGAAAGCAATGAAATTACATATTATATAAGTTTCACGAAATTTGGTTTTTAATTCTTACGTCCATGTAAGAATGCGGGCTCATCAGGCATCAGATCAGCGGTGACGCTGATGAGTAAACCAGAAGAAAACTAAACTCCAGATACATTCACATGTACCACAATATCCCACGTAAAGTGAGGTACTTGAAAGTGTTAGTGACGTATTCCTGTTGACTGCAGGACTTACTGACAGTCTGGTGAAACATCAGGCAATGTGCTATTGTTATTATTTATTAATTTTAGGTTTCCTTTACGAAGGAAAAAGGACCCTTATGTGGAAACCACATTAATTCTTTTGTGACGTAGTATCAGCGACTATCCAGTCTTTCAGACCGTCATGAAATTCGGTACAGGAGTTCTATACACATGCGGTTACCGAGCAAGCGCTCGGGTTGCGTGAAAATCGGCACCGTGACAGTCACATTTTACTTAAAGGCATAAAGAAATGTCTCCAGTAATTTCCTTATTTCTAGGAAGATTTGAGTAAAATTCGACCTAGAATAACTCCACACGTTACCATTACGTAAGTGTGAATTTCGTGAAAATCTGGGCATTGAAATTCGTACTTTACCCAAGGGCATAAATGAGATTTTCTTCCTCTGATTTGGATCCATCAAAGTCAGACGAAGAATTCAGAAAATATACAATAACCTCTTTATTCAGTGATCCGAATTCCAAGGAAATCGGCGCAGTTGTTGTCGTACTTTACTTAGGGGGTGTAAATGGATTTCTGTCAGTAGTTTTCACATTTATTGTCCAATTTTGGTGAAATCGATGTAACATATCTCCACATAATATTGTCGAGTAATCTTGAGTTTTGTAAATATCGGCTCGGGAAAGGCCGTCCTTTTCGTACTGGAGTAAATAAAGTCACTTTCACGCGTGTACCGTAAAACCTTATTCCATTTTGAAAATAAAGAAAATCTTCTTAAAGTCTGTGTACTACATCAGGAATAAACCATATTCAGTCCCCGTGTCCAGCAGTCGACACACAACTTACGCCACTAGTGACCTGACACCGAAGATTTCCCCTAATTACCCTGTATCATTTCTGTTAGTCGCTTACAATGATATAAGATACGAATACTGCAGACCTACGGTAAATCCCATATATATATATGTGTGTGTGTGTGTAATTTTATTCAACATTACGCTATCACCAATAACGAAATATGCAGAAAAAAGTAATGGACAGTCAGAATGAATTTCTAAGTTGCATATCATCTACAGATCAGACTTCCCGACTTTTTTCAGATACTTGAAAAAATGTAAATATAATGGGAGAGGACATCAAGTGTTTACAGAGTTCAAAGCTATAATTCAGTTACGAGGAATATATTGCGTATCACTCTCACATTATCTGGTATATTACTGTTTTGTTCTGTGTATTGTTTTTGTGTAAATGTGTACTGTGCTACTGCCACCTGGTGTCAACCCAATTGCAGTTAACATGTATATCAATATCAATATCCACAAAATTATTTGAAGTAATTAAAATACGCTTAATTGAAACCTATAAAAAAAGTCCGCATGGGCAAATATTACTCTGATATGTTTCCTATTCAGAGTGGTCTAAGATAAGGATGTCTCATTGTTACTGCTTCACAACTTTACTGTCAAATACTCAGTCAAGAAGGTCCCAGAACACCAACCAAGGGGGAATAAAACTGAATGTGACAAAACGGCTCTTGTCTATGTTGATGATATTAAATTAATGAGCGAAAAAATACTAAATGCTGTATCTAAAACACAGAAGGTCTACTACAAGCCAGAATACAAGAAAAGATCCTAATAGAGATATACGCCATAAACCATCCAAAAATATTGCTAATTCATATGCCTGGGGACGGAATAAAAGAAATCAAAATCCAATTCTTGACAAGATAAATTTCAGAATGTTTTGCCTGCTATCTGTAGACATGAAACTAAAATATAAAAAGTATATAATTAAAAAATCTATAATTTTGTTTTGTCTAAACAGGGTAGGAGTTATCTCACATTAAGAGAACAACATGGAATGAGAGCATCTGAGATAGAATGCTGAATAAGGCCTTCGGAGGATTTAACAACAGCCTGGAGGATACTTTGATGAGGATCTTCATAGTATTTACTCCACAACTAATATTATAAGTTGATGAGATCAAGAAGCATGAAATGGGTGGAGCATGTACCACTCTTCGGAGAGACAAGAAATGCACAAAAAGATGTGTTGAGAAAACCAGGATTTAAGAGACAATTGAGAAGACCTAGACGTAGATAGGACGATATCAAAATGGATGTTAAAGACACAGGGTGGGGCAGTGTGGGAGGGGGTTATATGACTCAAAACGGAAACGTGTGTTGGGATCGTCGAACACGGTAATAAACACTGCTGCCTTCAGAGATGTGATGACGTGCACTCTCGTAGAGCCACCGACTGTTCGGCGGATACTGCTTCGTCTGTCTTCACCATTGAAGACACTCGGTGAAGACCAAGACAAAGTTCCTTCACACCGTTGTTAATTCTACTAGACTACATGGCGTCACATCCCACAGGACAGTAATATTCACATTCAGCACCATCGGAAACTCAGATCTGGCTTAGATAAGAAAATTCGGGGTATTACACAGTGCGGGAAATTTTTTACCTAGGCGAGTTACTATAAGCTTTTCAATACAGGGCCTGCTCCATTTAGTTACTACTCGTCATTTTAAGTAACAATGTAAAGGCTTCGGCCCCCCCCCCCCCCCCCCCCCACCCAACAAACACCACCCCCCAACCCCCCCCCACCAAAAACACCAACCCACCACAAAAACAATAAACACAAGACCCACACCCAA